>OKNF01000080.1_pt1 | contig 28755 bp, 21 predicted proteins | sample 1613121 | NCBI WGS metagenome assembly OKNF01 (sample SAMN04436838, study PRJEB24849) | human gut metagenome | biome: human gut; feature: NICU; material: stool | host: Homo sapiens | place: USA: Saint Louis, MO | collected 2011-09-08
AGATATCGAAACGGTGGCTTTTAGTGGTAACCGCCGATTGCGTGGCAACGCCCGCCAGCGGCGGCGCATAGTCGGGCCGTTTCACCACGACCCGCTTTTTCGCCAAACGGCGCGCTGGCAGCAGCAGGCCGTCCGCATCCATATCCGCGCCCACCAGAGACTGAAACACCCGCATCTCTTTTTTCACCAGCGCGCTTTTCTGCCGGTGCGGATACATCGGATCGAGGTAGACCACATCGGGCGCCGGCGCGATATCTTCCAGCGCCGTCAGGCTGGAGGCGTGCAGCAGCGTCAGCCGCGCCTGTAGCCAGCCGCCGATTTCCGCATCCTGATAGCCGCGACGCAGGCCGTCCTCCAGCAGCGCCGCCACGACGGGATGCCGCTCCAGCATCCGCACCCGACAACCGATCGCCGCCAGCACGAAGGCGTCGCGCCCCAGCCCGGCGGTGGCGTCCACCACGTCAGGCAGATAGCCGCTTTTGATGCCGACGGCCTTCGCCACCGCCTCGCCGCGTCCGCCGCCGAAACGTCGCCGGTGCGCCATCGCCCCGCCGACGAAATCGACCCAGATGCCGCCCAGCTTCGGCTCGTCGCGTTTGCGCAGCTCCAGATGCTCCGGCGTCATCACCAACGCCATCGTCGCTTGCTCATCCTGTTCCAGCCCCCAGCGATCGGCTAAAACAGATAAGGCACCGTCTCCGGTGCCTGATTCATCAATTAAACCAATTTTCACGCCTGGCGTTATCCTTTAATGCCGTAGTGTTCCAGCATCGCATCCAGCTGCGGCTCGCGGCCGCGGAAGCGTTTGAACAGCTCCATCGGTTCTTCGGCGCCGCCGCGCGTCAGGATGTTATCGAGGAACGACTGGCCGGTTTCACGGTTGAAGATGCCCTCTTCCTCAAAGCGGGAGTAAGCGTCCGCCGCCAGCACGTCCGCCCACAGGTAGCTGTAGTAACCCGCTGCGTAGCCGCCAGCGAAGATATGGCTGAAGGCGTGCGGGAAGCGGCCCCAGGACGGACTCGGCACCACCGCCACCAGCTTTTTCACTTCCGCCAGCGTTTCAAGGATCTGCGCGCCTTTGGCCGGATCGAATTCGGTATGCAGACGAAAATCGAACAGGCCGAACTCCAGCTGACGCAGGATAAACAGCGCCGCCTGATAGTTTTTCGCCGCCAGCATTTTATCCAGCAACGCCTGCGGCAGCGGCTCGCCGGTTTCGTAATGGCCGGAGATAAACGCCAGCGCTTCTGGCTCCCAGCACCAGTTTTCCATAAACTGACTCGGCAGCTCGACCGCATCCCACGGCACCCCGCTGATGCCGGAAACGCCCGGCACGTCGACGCGCGTCAGCATGTGATGCAGGCCGTGTCCGAACTCATGGAACAGCGTGGTGACTTCGTCATGGGTAAACAGCGCCGGTTTGCCGTTCACCGGACGGTTAAAGTTACAGGTCAGGTAGGCAACCGGTTTTTGCAGGCTGCCGTCCGCTTTACGCATCATACCGACGCAGTCGTCCATCCAGGCGCCGCCGCGTTTGTTTTCACGCGCGTAGAGATCGAGGTAGAAGCTGCCGCGCAGTTCGCCATCTTCGTCGTAGAGGTCAAAGAAGCGCACGTCAGGATGCCAGACGTCGACATCCTTGCGCTCTTTAGCGCTGATGCCGTAAATGCGTTTTACCACCTCGAACAGGCCGTTGACCGCGCGTTCTTCCGGGAAGTAGGGTCGCAGCTGTTCGTCGCTGATGGCGTAGAGGTGCTGTTTCTGTTTTTCGCCATAGTAAGTGAGATCCCACGGCTGTAGTTCGTCAATGCCGTGTTCCTGTTTAGCGAAGGCGCGCAGGCGCTCCAGCTCTTTTTCCGCCTGCGGACGAGCGCGCTGCGCCAGGTCGGTCAGGAAGTCGATCACCTGCGACGGGCTTTGCGCCATTTTGGTCGCCAGTGATTTGTGGGCGTAGGAGTCGAAGCCGAGCAGCTGCGCCAGCTCATGACGCAGCGCCAGTTCTTCCGCCATAATCGGGCCGTTATCCCATTTTCCGGCGTTCGGCCCCTGATCGGAGGCGCGCGTCGAGTAGGCGCGGTACATTTCTTCACGCAGCGCCTGGTTGTCGCAGTAGGTCATAACCGGCAGATAGCTTGGGATATCGAGCGTCAACAGCCAACCTTCTTGCCCTTTCGCTTCCGCCTGCGCTTTCGCCGCGGCCATGGCGCTTTCCGGCATGCCGGCCAGTTCGCTTTCGTCGGTGATTAACTTGCTCCAGCCCATGGTAGCGTCCAGCACGTTGTTGCTGTAGGTGGAGCCAAGTTCAGAGAGACGCGCGGCAATTTCACCGTAGCGCTGCTGTTTTTCTTTCGGCAGACCGATGCCGGACAGTTCGAAGTCGCGCAGAGCGTTATCGACCGCTTTTTTCTGCGCGAGGCTCAGCTGCGCGTAGTTTTCGCCCTCTTTCAGGTTGCGATATGCCTGATAGAGGCCTTCATGCTGGCCGACCCAGGTGCTGTACTCTGAAAGCAGCGGCAGCGTTTGTTCATAAGCCTGGCGCAGTTCCGGGCTGTTTTTCACCGAGTTGAGATGGCTTACCGGCGAAAAGATACGCCCCAGACGATCGTCTACTTCCGCTAACGGCTGGCACAGGTTGTCCCAGGTGTAGGGCGCGCCCTGCGCCACTACTTTTTCTACCACGTCGCGGCACGCTTGCAGCGCTTGCTCAACGGCAGGGACTACGTGTTCAGGCTGAATGGCGGAAAAAGGGGGAAGGGTAAACGAGGTCAATAATGGATTGGTCATCGCGCAGTCCTTTAAGTTGATGTGGGCGCGCAGAGGCGCAATATCACTAACATGCGGCTAAGCAGTCCGAAAATCAATGGGGCTTACGGCGCGCAGCGTTTTGGTGATGCTGATTTAACCCGGTGCGTTTGTTATATTCCTTATCCTGCTAATTTTGGTGTTTAAGGAAGAATACATCATGTGGTACTTACTGGCGGCGGCGCTGCTGGCGCTGCTTTTTTTCCGTCCTGCGGCGAAGCCGCTGCTGCTGGCGACGCTGGCGCTGGCGCTCTGGCAGCAGGCGCTGCTGTGGCCGGGTCTGCTGCTGTTAGCGGGCCTGACGCTGGTCGCCTGGCTGCGCACGCACTATGCGCATCACGTTCGGCTGATGCCGCTGTTTGAAGCGGTGCTGGCGGCAGGCGCCGTCGCGCTGACGCTGCATCTCGCGCCCGGCTTTCATAATCAGCCGGTCGTGGTTCATGCCCAGGCCGGTCCGCTCAGCGCGCCCTTTACATTTTACTACAATCTGGATAAGGCGCTGGTGCCCTTTATTCTGCTGGCCTGTTTGCCGACGCTGGTGCAGGCGCCCGCTTCCCCACCGCGCTCGCGTTTCGCCTGGCCGCTGTTGATCGCCGCGATTCCCGCGCTGTTATTGGTGGCGACGCTGGCGGGCGGGCTGCGCATTGAGCCGCACTTTCCGGCGTGGCTGGGCGCGTTCGCTCTGGCGAATCTGTTTTTCGTTTCGCTGGCGGAAGAGGCGCTGTTCCGCGCCTGGCTGCAACAGCGGCTGCGTCAACGATTCGGTGCATGGCCCGCGCTGTTGGTCGCCGCGCTGGTGTTTGGCCTGGCGCATTTCGCGGGCGGCCCGCTGCTGATTTTTTTCGCTACGCTGGCGGGGCTGTTGTATGGGCTGGCCTGGCAGTGGAGCGGCAGGCTATGGGTCGCGACGCTGGTGCATTTCGCCTTTAATCTGACCCATCTGCTGTTGTTCACTTATCCGGTGCTGCAACGCTAGCCGCACAGATCCGAGTAATTTAGTCGGCGTCCGGCTATACTAGCGTCAATTTCCGCCGGGGCGTTTCCGCCCCGGCCTCATTTCATCAGGCATCACCGGATATATTGTAGATATGCTTAGTTACCGTCACAGTTTTCACGCTGGCAACCACGCCGATGTGCTGAAGCACACCGTTCAAAGCCTGATCATCACCGCGTTGAAAGAGAAGGATAAACCTTTTCTTTATCTGGATACGCACGCTGGCGCTGGCCGTTATCAGCTGAGCGGCGAGCATGCGGAGCGCACCGGTGAGTATCTGGAAGGCATCGCCCGCGTCTGGCAGCAGGAGGATTTGCCGGAGGAGCTGGCGCCTTATATCAGCTGTGTGAAGGCGCTGAATCACGGCCCGACCCTGCGCTATTATCCTGGCTCGCCGCTGATCGCCCGCCATCTGTTGCGTGAAGACGATAAGCTGGAGCTGACGGAGCTGCATTCGAGCGATTTTCCGCTGTTGCGCAGCGAGTTTCAGAAGGACAGCCGCGCGCGTCTGGCGCGCGCCGACGGCTATCAGCAGCTGAAAGCGAAGCTGCCGCCGCCGTCGCGTCGCGGCCTGATTCTGATCGATCCGCCTTATGAGATGAAAAGCGATTATCAGGCGGTGGTAAAAGGGATTCAGGAAGGCTATCGCCGTTTCAGCACCGGCGTGTTCGCGCTCTGGTATCCGGTGGTGTTGCGTCAGCAAATTAAGCGCATGATTCATGAGCTGGAAGCCACCGGCATTCGTCGTATTCTGCAAATTGAGTTGGCGGTGCGCCCGGACAGCGACCGTTTCGGCATGACCGGTTCCGGCATGATTGTGATTAACCCGCCGTGGAAGCTGGAGCAGCAGATGCAGAATGTGCTGCCATGGCTGCATCGCGTACTGGTGCCCGCAGGCACCGGTCATACCAGCGTTAACTGGATCGTTCCAGAGTAAGGGACGGTTTTTCTTCAACGCCTGAGTGTCGCATAGAACACGCTAAGTACATCGGCGCGATGATGTGGAACGCCTGCCGTGACTTCATTCGGAAGGCCAACTTTCTGAAATCTCCGGATTGTTGGATCTTCCGCGCCGGTCAAATGCCGAATCCCACCAGCGAAAGGCGCATATACGCCTTCACTCCAGCGGCTCACGAGAATATGCGTACTGCTTTATGTCTGCCTCGATCTTCGAGACGGTATGCAGTGGCGACGCGCTGGTACTACATGCCGTCGCCGGTAGGGCAGGAAGGAATTGCCGGTGCCACTGACGCGATGACGCGATGACGCGATGACGCGATGACGCGCGGCGAATATCGCAAATTTATTCAGCATGGGGAGAATGTTTATCCACCGGCAAAATTTATAGCCCTACGTGTCAACTAACATATTCCTTCTGTTTAATCAGGGAAGCACATATGAATGTATAATTAAGTATTAGCTTTTAACAAGGACGTTGCTACTATGAGTTACACGGATATATCAGCGCTGAAGAGTGAGTCAGACCGCCAGCTGGCGCTACGACTTGAAAAAGCCGTAGCGTCGATTAGAAACGAAGTGGTCAACGACGCTAAAGATCTACGTGCAGCAGCACAGCGGATAACCTTTCTTACATCTTGCTTTTTTGAAGATTATCAAGATGTGTGTAGGCAGATACAAGAGGATGATAAACGCTTTTATCTCGGTCTGATGCAAATAGTAACAGACCGCAATGCTGTTTATAAAATGATTGAAATATATTTTGAGCTAGTATTCAAAAATAAAAAAGAAGAGCAAATATTAAGAATCAGGGATGCGTTATTTAAAGCTGGCATTCGCGTATCGGCAGGCCAGATAAATGGTAAGGCGCTAACGGTTGCTGTGGTTGCAGCGGCAGCGTATGGTTTTAAATTAAGCGCAATAACGAGAAGATATGTCATACACGGCACGACCACCGCACTTTTCCTTATGAAAGTTCACGGGCTTGTAGCCCCCGCAAAAGAAAGCGCAGAACGTTTACACAGGTTAAATCCTGAATACTATAGATTACTTTATGCGCGCAACCTTGAAATGATGTTTTTTCTAATAGAACCTCTTTTTATAAATTCGCAAGCGCTTCGTACAGGTTCATTAAGCGACGAAGAGATAGTAAAAATAATCACCTATATGGTTAAATAACATGACAGCGCAACTCATAAGATTACTTAAATATTTAATAAAGTTTTTTATAGTTACAGGAATTTCTTTATCTGTGATTTACGGATTTACTTTTTTTGCCGTAAGCCATGATATACCGATGAAATATGTATATCTTTTCGCGTTGGGTATAATCATCCTTACGTTTTACATAGAAATAAAATTTCTTTAGTAATTTAACTTATTTTTACCATGAAAATATTTATTGAAATATGTAAGTTTCAATTAAGAATGCTCGCTTTCGTGATAATACCTAACGTGCTTATTATCTGTTTTGCTATGCTTCCGGTCACTTATTTGCCCGACAATATTTGTATGAAAGCAATCTATTTATAGTAATAACGTTTATCGCAACGTTTCTTATAGAGAAGAAATTTTTTAAATAGCGGGTAGTTTGCGCATCTGTCATACCGGGCACTTTATGCGCATAATCTTAAAATGTCCTTTTTTATAAGGAAGGCTTTTTTCATGGATGCAAGGGCGATTCGCGCAGACAGACTAAGTGACGAAGTTATAGTGAAGATAATTAAATATATGATTAATTAACATAAAAAATATTTTATTGTCTTAATTAAATTTGTATTAAGAATGTTCGCCTTTGCAATAAGGGCAACTATTCTGGTTGTGTGCTTTGCTGTGTTTGCGGTAACGTATTTACCTGAAGATATTTGCATGGAGGCCATTGGCTTATTTATACTCTTAACATTTATCGTATCGGTTATTGTAGAAAAGAAATTTTAAATAGCGGGTGCACGAAGCTTCCGCTATCTTATTATGCGTGGTGCTCTTTTATATTCCAGGTTGTACGCGTTTCCGCGCCGCGCCCGCCTTTTGAGGTCTGCTCCCAGTATTGAAACTGCACTTTATCGGCTTCCAGCTCGTAAGTTACTTCTGAAGCAATGCCCGAATCCCCCATGCGAATAGCGGCTATGCGTACATTTTCTATCGTAATGCGGCAAAATTCTTTATGCTCACTCCCGGCGCGACATATTGCCAGTTCCGCTTTACTTATCAGAGTCTTTTTTGATGCGTAAGTAATCATTGCCGGAGTCGCTTTATCAAGCAAGGCGTGAACCGTGAGATTATGAAAATTAACGGTTCCGTTATTCTCCGCCCCATGACTTTCCAGTCCCCAGCTATATCCTTTTAAATCAATCCAGCCTTGATGCAAATTATCTTTAGATTCCCCGGTAATACCCTGCAAACGTAAATATAGTTCATCCATTTATATTTTATTCCAGCCATTTAAATAACACGTTATATTCCTATAGCTGCGATCAATCAATGTACCAATGGATAAATATTCTCTAATAATCTCATTAATAACCTTTTGTTTATGTTGGTAATCAAAAAGGTGAAGGTATAGGCTAAAAGTCGTAAGTTAAGGCCCTGGCTGATGTTTAGACATAAATTTGCATAACCAGCGGGCCTCTAACGACGTATAAGATCCTTATCTAACGACAAACAATAAAGCTAAGCTAGCAAGACGCACTTTGCGCGGCCTGGTTCGGCAGCTCGGCGTCGTCCGTAGCGCCCTTCCCTTATACCTCGAAGACGGCAAAATCGCGCGCCAGTTCGGTGTTAGGGAAAATCGCCTGGCACTCCGCCAGCAGGCGCGGCATATCCTCAGAGCGATAGCGTGAGCTGAAATGAGTGGCGATAAGCCGTTTGGCGCGCGCGTCTCTGGCGGCGGTCGCCGCCTGTACGGTAGTGGAATGGCCGCGTCCGTTGGCTTTCTCCTCCATTGCCGCCTCCAGCGTGGTTTCATGCACCATCACGTCTACCTCCGCCGCCAGTGCCAGCGCGTTCTCGGTCGGCGCGGTGTCGCCGAATATCGCCAGCTTTTTACCCGGCGTCGAGGGGCCAAGATAGTCACGGCCATGAATAACGCGGCCATCCTCCAGCGTGACGCTCTGGCCCTGTTTCAGCTGTTGGAACCAGGGGCCGCGCGGCACGTTGTCCGCCCTGAGTTTTTCCGCGTCGAGAAAACCCGGCTTGTCATGCTGTTCGATGCGAAAGCCGAAGCAGGGCAAGACGTGATTCAGCGAAAAGGCCGTGACCTTGATCGCGCCGTCGTCGAACAGTTCGCCCGCCGCGATTTCAACGATCTCCAACGGATAGGTGACAAACGACCCGCTCAGGCTCAGCGCGGTTTCGACAAACTGGCGCAGCCCTGGCGGCCCGTAAATCGTCAGCGGCTCAGGGATGCCGCCCATCGAGCGGCTGGTCAGCAGTCCCGGCAGGCCGAAAATATGATCGCCGTGCAGGTGCGTGATAAAGATTTTTTGCAGTTTGCCCGGTTTCAGGGCGCTGCGCATAAACTGGTGTTGCGTGGCCTCGCCGCAGTCAAACAGCCAGCAGTCGCCGCGATGAGAAAGCGTCAGGGCGATAGAAGTCACATTACGCTGTAAGCTGGGCGTGCCAGCACAGGTGCCAAGAAAAGTCAGTTGCATAGGCTTACTCTGGTTGTTGTTGAATGGCTTCCCAGCTCAGATCGAAACGGGCGAGGTATTTACGCAGTCGGTCGGCGTCATTCGACTGTTTCTTCTGCTGGCGCGACACGGCGAAAAGCTTGCGTCCGGCTTCCGACAGGCTGGCGGATCGCCGACAGATCGTCAATACCGCCTCCAGCGAATCGCGATCGAAAAGATCGCGATCCTCTGGAGGCAGCGGCATCGGATCGTATCCGCGCCAGATTTGCCGCAGGCGCGCGATCGCTCGCTGACGCCTGTCTGCGCGATGCGCCCATTGTCGGCCAGCGACGCCATGCGCGTTATCGTGGCGCAGTTCACCGCCGTCAGCCACTCTTTTATCTGATGTCGGTACTGCTTCAGCGGAAAGATGCGGTGGGCAGGAAAGCCCGTTTATGTCACGCTTTTAGCCATACCCTGTCGTCGCGGCGCTAAAAACAGACGCCCTGGCGCAACGCGGCGAGCAACGGCACGCCGCCGTACAGAGGAGAAAGTATGAAATCGCAATATCAAACGTTGACCGTCGCCAACGGCGCGCTGGTGAAAATGTGGACCCAGGGCGTGCCCGTGGAACCGGAAGCGCGCCAGCAGCTGCTGGATACGGCAAAGATGCCGTTTATCTTTAAACACCTGGCGGTGATGCCTGACGTGCATCTGGGGAAAGGATCGACCATTGGCAGCGTGATCCCGACGCGCGGCGCGATTATTCCGGCGGCGGTCGGCGTGGATATCGGCTGCGGCATGATGGCGGTGCGCACCTCGCTGGTCGCCGGCGATCTGCCGGAAAACCTTTACGGCATCCGCAGCGCGATCGAACGCGCGGTGCCGCACGGGCGCACCAGCAACCGCTCCGGCAACGATAAAGGCGCCTGGAAACGCGCGCCGGAGAGCGTCGATCGGCACTGGTCAACGTTGCAGACAGGATTCAAACGCATTACCGATAAATACCCGGCGCTGCTGAAAACCAATAACTACGCGCACCTCGGCACGCTCGGCACCGGCAACCATTTTATCGAGCTGTGTCTGGATGAAGCGGACCGCGTCTGGGTGATGCTGCATAGCGGATCGCGCGGCGTCGGCAACGCTATCGGCACGTTGTTTATCAATCGGGCGCAGCAGGATATGCGGCAGCATATCGCCAACCTGCCGGACCGCAACCTGGCCTACTTTGAAGAGGGCAGCCGCCACTTCGCCGACTATATGAATGCGGTGGGCTGGGCGCAGGATTACGCGCGTCATAATCGCGAAATCATGATGCAGCATGTGCTGGCGGCGCTGAAGCAGAGCATCAGCAAGCCGTTCAGCGCCACGGCGGAGGCGGTGAATTGCCATCACAACTATGTGCAACGCGAGCAGCATTTCGGCGAATCGGTGCTGGTGACGCGCAAGGGCGCGGTATCGGCGCAGCGCGGTCAGCTGGGCATCATTCCCGGCTCGATGGGCGCGAAAAGCTTTATCGTGCGCGGCCTGGGAAATGAAGAGAGTTTCTGCTCGTGCAGCCACGGCGCCGGACGCGCCATGAGCCGCTCCGCGGCGAAAAAACGCTTCACCGTGGCCGATCAGCAGCGGGCGACGGCGCACGTGGAATGCCGCAAAGACAGCGACGTGATTGATGAAATCCCGATGGCTTATAAAGATATCGACGCAGTTATGGCGGCGCAGTCATCGCTGGTGGAGATCGTGCATACTCTGCGCCAGGTGGTTTGCGTAAAAGGATAACCGCGATTACGCCGCGTCTGCCCTGACCGAAGCGACGAAAAAGTCGGCTCCTGTTGCAATCATAGGCGCAAACTTTGCGGGAAATCAGCGAGTGGCGGTACACTTACGCCAGTTTTCTTTTCTTACTTTCTGGAGCTCGCTCAATGACCCGACATTATGATTACCTCGCCATCGGCGGCGGCAGCGGCGGTATCGCCTCCATTAACCGTGCGGCGATGTATGGCCAGAAATGCGCCCTGATCGAAGCGAAAGAGCTGGGCGGCACCTGCGTTAACGTCGGCTGCGTTCCGAAAAAAGTTATGTGGCATGCGGCGCAGATCGCGGAAGCGATCCATAACTACGGCCCTGACTACGGCTTCGATACCACCGTGAACCAGTTCAACTGGCAGACGCTGGTGAAAAACCGCAGCGCCTATATCGATCGCATCCACACCTCTTATGAAACCGTGCTGGGCAAAAACAACGTCGACGTGATTAAAGGCTTCGCTCGCTTTGTCGACGCCCACACCGTCGAAGTGAACGGCGAGAAGATCACCGCCGATCATATTCTGATCGCCACCGGCGGCCGTCCGGTGCATCCGGCGATCCCTGGCGCGGAATATGGCCTCGACTCTGACGGCTTCTTTGAGCTGGATGCCATGCCGAAGCGCACCGCGATTGTCGGCGCTGGCTATATCGCCGTGGAAATCGCCGGCGTACTGAACGCGTTGGGTTCCGAAACCCATCTGTTTGTGCGTAAAGAAGGCCCGCTGCGTCAGTTCGATCCGCTGCTCAGCGAAACGCTGGTGGAAGTGATGAACGCTGAAGGCCCGACGCTGCACACTTATTCCGTGCCGAAAGCGGTGGTGAAAAATCAGGACGGCAGCCTGACGTTACAGCTGGAAAACGGCGAAGAACAGACCGTCGACTGCCTGATCTGGGCGATTGGCCGCGAACCGGCGACCGATAACCTTAACCTGGCGGTAACCGGCGTGGCGCTGAATGAAAAAGGCTACATTCAGGTGGATCAGTTCCAGAATACCAGCGTGCCGGGCATCTATGCCGTCGGCGACAACACCGGCGCGGTAGAGCTGACGCCGGTCGCGGTCGCTGCGGGCCGCCGCCTCTCCGAGCGCCTGTTCAACGGCAAGCCGAACGAGCATCTGGACTACAGCAATATTCCGACCGTGGTGTTCAGCCACCCGCCAATCGGCACCGTCGGCATGACCGAACCGGAAGCGCGCGCTCACTACGGCGACGACGAGGTGAAAGTCTATAAATCTGCTTTTACCGCAATGTACACCGCGGTCACGCAGCACCGCCAGCCGTGCCGCATGAAGCTGGTGTGCGTCGGTAAAGAAGAGAAGATCGTCGGCATCCACGGCATCGGCTTCGGCATGGATGAAATCTTGCAGGGCTTCGCGGTGGCGCTGAAAATGGGCGCGACCAAAAAAGATTTCGACAACACCGTCGCTATTCACCCGACGGCAGCGGAAGAATTTGTCACTATGCGTTGATTTTTGACATTTTCAATTTTCAAAGCAAGCTGTTAAAGGCCAAACGCCCCTGGGCGTTTGGCCTTTTCTCTTTTCAGGTCCAATACTTACCTGAGTCGCGTTTGCACGCTAGGCCTCTCATTCGCAACGTTTTCCTGTTTTTATAATCATTTTGTTACATACGTTAATATTAGGTAATTTATAAATGTGTATATCTCGTTAATAAATAAACATAAACGGAACAACCAGAAATACTAGATCTATTTTTATTAACATTATGTGAGACATCCAGGGCTATGTTGTTTAATAAAGAAACATCCCGCCGCAAGTTCTTACTCGGCGCTCTTGTCGCTTTGCCGTTAAGCGATATGATTTTTAAAGGACTTACCGCAGCACAGGCCGCTGAAATGGCCGCTCCAGAACTCAACGACTACCAGCCCATTTTCTTTAACGCTGAAGAATGGCAGTTTATTCTGGCCGCAACCGACCGCCTGATCCCCGCTGGCGGCAAAGGTAAAGCCCCCGGCGCGCTGGAGACCAACGTGCCGGTTTTTATCGACCAGCAGCTCCACGGCGATATGGGCGAAGAAATCTATATGCAGGGGCCGTTTAACGCCCATGCGCCTGCCACGATGGGGTATCAAATCCCCTACCGTCCGCAACAGCTCTATAAAATCGCGATTCCCTTGATTAATAAATGGAGCATTAACGCTTATCAGAAGCCTTTCCATCAGCTGACGCCGCAGGAAAAAGATCAGGTGCTGACGCATCTGCAAAAAGATGGCATCGATTTCGCCGCGCTTGGCGAAGCGAACATGAAGCCGTCGCACTTTTTCAGCCAGCTGATTTCCGATACCAAACATGGCTACCTCTCCGATCCGATGTACGGCGGCAACAAGGGCATGAAAGCCTGGATCGCCATCGGCTTTCCTGGCGCGCGCGCCAGCTTCCTGGAGTGGGTGAAACAGCACAACGTGCCTTATCCGTTAGGGCCGGTGAGTATCAAAGGCGAGCGCGCCTGACGGGCGCGAAGCAATGCGTGTTTTTGCAATATTTACAAGGTAAAGAATGGCACAGCTAAATAAGAAAGAAGTCGACGTCGTCGTGGTCGGCCTGGGTTGGGCTGGCTCGCTGATGAGCATCGAGCTGGCGATGGCGGGATTAACGGTACGGGCGTTAGAAAAAGGGCCGGAGCGTGACTACGCCGAATTCGCCTATCCGAAACCGGCCGATGAATATGCCTACGCGGTACGCAATAAAGTGATGACCACACCTGCGGAATCGGCGGTCACCGTGCGCTATAACATGGACCAGACGGCGCTGCCGACCCGCAAATGGGGCGCATTTGTGCCGGGCGGCGGCGTGGGCGGTTCAGGCCTGCACTGGACGGGCGTGCTGATCCGCCCAACGCCAACCGATTTAAAGCTCAAAACCTATGCGGACCAGGCCTATAAGCCGGGCATCCTCGCGGAAGAGATGCGCATCATGGACTTCCCGTTCACCTGGGATGAAATCGAGCCTTATTTCGATAAGTTTGAACGCATCTGCGGCCAGTCCGGCAACACCGGCAACCTACGCGGCAAAATTCTGGAAGGCGGCGATCCGTTTGAAGGTCCGCGCTCCAACCCTTATCCGCTGCCAGCGCTGGAAGATACGCTGAATAACGCGATGTTCGCCGAAGCGGCCAAAAAGCTGGGCTACCATCCGTTCCCTAACCCGTCTGCGGCGGTGTCGCGCGCCTGGACTAACCCTTACGGCAACCAGATCGCGCCCTGTAACTACTGCGGCTATTGCAGTAAATATCCCTGCCTGAACTACTCCAAAGCCTCGCCGCAGACGGCGGTGATGGATGCGCTGAAGCGCATGGACAACTTCTCTTATGAAGTGAACGCCAACGTCCTGAAGGTAGTGCTGCACGACGATAAGAAAACGGCGAAAGGCGTGATCTACATCGACGAACAGGGTAACGAATGCTTCCAGCCGGCGAAGATCGTGGTGCTGAGCAGCTTCCAGCTCTACAACGTCCATCTGATGCTGCTTTCCGGCATTGGCAAGCCCTACAACCCGATTACCGAAGAGGGCGTGGTTGGGCGCAACTACGCTTTCCTGAGCAACGGCGGCGCGACGCTTTTCTTTAAAGATAAAAACTTCAATCCGTTCGCCACCTCCGGCCCGACCGGACAGATGTTCAACGACATCTCTCCGGGCAACTTCGACGGTCCGGGCCTGGGCTTTATCGGCGGCGCGAAGATCCACAGTTCGCAGGCGACCGGCACGCCGATCGGCACCTCGCTGCCGAAGGGCACGCCGTCATGGGGCATGGGCTGGAAAGAGGGTCTGGAGGAGTGGTACGGCCATTCCATGAAGATCAGCATCACCACTACCTGCATGTCCTACCGCGACATCTATCTGGATCTCGATCCGAACTACACCAATGAGCACGGCCAGCCGCTGCTGCGCATGACCTTCAACTGGAAACAGAACGAGCTTAAGCTTCAGCAGTACCTGAAGGGCATCGTGGGCGATATCGCGAAGGAACTCAACCCGGACAGCATGAGCATGAGCTTTCTGCCGATGGATGCGCAATTTGATCTGACCAAGTATGTCTCCACACATAACGTGGGCGGCGCGGTAATGGGCGACAACCCGAAAACCTCGGCGCTCAACCGCTACCTGCAAAGCTGGGATGTGCATAACGTATTCGTGCCGGGCGGCAACGCCTTCCCGCAAAACTTCCAGGCCAACCCGACCGATACCATCGGCGCGATTACCCTGATGGCGGCACAGGCGATCAAAGAACAGTATCTGAAAAACCCCGGCCCACTGGTACAGGTATAAGCGCATGAAGCTGTTTACTCTCAGAAATTTTATCACTGGCAATGTGGTGGCGCTGGCCGCGCTGTTTTCTGTCGGCGCGCAGGCTGACGATACGGCGCAGCTGATTAAGCAGGGCGAATATCTTTCCCGCCTTGGCGACTGCATGGCATGTCACTCGTTGACGGGCAAGCCCGACTATGCGGGCGGCCTGGCGATCGAATCAAATCTCGGCACCATCTATTCGACCAATATCACGCCGGATAAGAAGTTCGGCATCGGCAACTACAGCGAACAGCAGTTCTCCGACGCGGTGCGCAAAGGCGTTCTGCCGGACGGCTCGCGCCTCTATCCGGCGATGCCCTACCCCGACTACGCGAAAATCAGCGACGCGGATATTCACGCGCTTTACGTCTACTTTATGCAGGGCGTGAAACCTGCCGCCGTTGCCGCGCCGGAAACCAAACTGAGCTTCCCGTTCAACCAGCGCTGGGGCATGCGTTTCTGGAACTGGGCCTTTACTTCCGATAAGCCGTTCCAGCCGATCGGCGGCGCATCGGCGGAGGTCAACCGGGGCGCTTACCTCGTGGAAAGCCTGGGCCACTGCGGCAGCTGCCATACGCCGCGCAGCATCACCATGAACGAGAAGGCGCTCGACAGCAGCGAATCCGCGTTCCTGGCGGGCGGCGACCTGAACGGCTGGCCGGTGCCTTCCCTGCGCGGCATGCCGCGCTGGAGCGAGCAGGAGATTGTCGACTATCTGCAAACCGGCCGTAATGATAAAGCGTCGGTCGGCGGCGAGATGACCTCCGTGGTGGAGCACAGCTCGTCGCATATGAGCGATGCCGATCTGAAAGCGATCGCCGCTTACCTGAAATTCCTGGGAGGTAATCCCTCCCTGAGCCGACAGGACGTCCAGAAGGTGGAACAAACCGCCGCGAAGCTTACCGCTGCGAAAAACCTGACGGAAGGCGAGCGCCTCTATCTGGATAGCTGTAACGCCTGCCATTTCGTTAACGGCAAAGGCGCGCCGGGCGTCTTCCCGGAGCTGGATCAGGCCTCCATCGTCAATGCGGAAAGCCCGGTCGGTTTGATTCATACGATCCTTGCGGGCGCGCAGCAGCCTTCAACGGCGAAAGCGCCGTCCACGCTGGCGATGCCGGGCTTCGCTCATCGCCTGAGCGACGAGGAGGTGGCGAAGCTGGCCACCTTTATCCGCCAGGGCTGGAACAACAATGCGCCTGAGGTGACCAGCAAGCAGGTCAGCGAGGTGCGCCAGCATCTCAGCCACGGCAACTAACCGTTAACATTTCACTCAAGGCCGGCTATCCGGCCTTTTTTATTGTTGCTTAAACAACGCTTCTTAATGGAAGGCTGGCAGACGGCTGCCAGCATAATGATTGCTACATTAAACGGCGAAAGCAGCAGATTAATCTTATTGGCGTTTGAGGGTGATATATCATCCGCATCTTTGTTTAATAATATAAATACCTGCCACTGTTTTAATTATTCGTCTTTTTACCCGACTGTGCAAAAATACCCCTGGGAAAAGCGATAATTTATAAATCCGGGCAAATTATTCATGTTATAAAATAATAAACCCGCTACGTGAATGCCTGAGACGGTGCCAGCCCAGCGACCCTTGTCAGGTTAATATATTTAATTCCCTGTTAACTTTTACCGCAAAATATATTTTGCTCGCCATTAATCATATTATTACAATGTTAAAATAGGTAATTAAAGTTTAAACTTAAGTCAAATGAACATTTGCTTAACCTAAATTCTACATAATAAGTTATTGCATATTATTTTTTCAGCGTTATTATTTCCCCGCGTTAGTTATACCTCCTTTACCTTATATCAATTAACCTGACCTGTTGCTGCATCTGACAATATTATGCGGCGGAGGGCGGGAACCTATTTATCATCTCTCGACGGAACGAAATTAATATTATCAGGGAGGACCTGACGGCAGATGCGTCATGCCTGATGTGGCCCGGCGCTCAAACTGCTGTGGATATAAATTAATAAAGAGAGCAAGCATGAAAACAGAGTTACGCGTTATGGCATTAATTTTATCCTGCTTCGCATCCGGTGCGGCTATTTCAGCAGGCACCAACCCAGGCGACATAGGCGGCGCGCAAGGCCCCGGCGGTCAGATCAATTTCACCGGCAATATTACCGACGCCTCCTGTAATGTCGACACGGCGAAAATCGATGAAAACGTTCGTCTGGGCACCTGGGCAAGCAGTTACTTCACTACCGTAGGCACCGAAACCCAAAAACAGCCTTTCCATATCTCCGTGAAGGACTGCCCCGATACGGTGACCAAAGTCGCGGTGCTGTTTGACGGGCAGGCTGCGGACGCTAACGAGGAGCTGTTGGCGATCAACAACGGCCCCGGCACCGCTACCGGCGTAGCGATCCAGCTGTACGAAGATGACAAACAGCAGAAAGTTAAGCTCGGCCATGTCACCAACGAACACGACATTAAAACGCATGATAAAGACACCGAACTCACCTTTTACGCAGACTATCGCTCCACCAGCGAAGATGTGACCGTGGGTGAAGCCAACGCCGTGGTGAACTTCAGCATGGTTTACAACTAAGTTATTATTGAGCAGGGTTCTCCCTGCTCAATACCCCGCTGTTTTATTTCCCTGATTGATGGTTGCTGCTTATGAAACGTTTCTTTTCAGGTATTGCTGGACTCTTTCTCCTGTTATCACACCTGGCTCAGGCTGGCCTCGTTATGGGTGGAACCCGCGTTATTTATCAGGAAGGTAAACGAGAAGCATCCATTTCGGTGACGAATGCCGATACCCGCTCGCCCTTTTTAGTGCAGTCGTGGGTGGAAAACTATTCCGAAACCGATAAAAGCCGCGCGCCCTTTATCGTGACGCCGCCGCTGTTCCGCCTGGACCCGGAACAGCAGAATCTGCTGCGCATTAATTTTACCGGCGCGCCGCTGCCAACCGATCGCGAATCTGTTTTTTGGCTGAATGTGAAAAGTATTGCGCCGTCGAAAAAGGGCGAAATCAATAAGCTACAAATCAATATTAAATCTAAATTTAAGCTCTTTTATCGGCCAAATAATCTGCCGGGCGACCCCGACACCGCCTGGAAGAAACTCACTTTTCAGCTGAAGGGCAATCGCCTGGTCGCACATAATCCGACGCCCTATTTTGTCTCTTTTTATTCGCTCAGCGTCGGCGGGAAAGCGATTGACGAACCCGGCATGATCGGTCCGCGAGCCGAGCAAAGCTGGCCGATCAATGCAACGGGCGTCATCAAATGGCGCGCCATCAATGATTTCGGCGGCATCACCAATTACGCGCAACAGTAGACCCTGGCGGCCCTATGGCAAAAAAAGCGTCCTCAGCTAGCTGGCATGGCCGTTTCCCGCTGCACGCCCCGGCAGGAAGCGCAGCGCTGCTTGCTGCGGTTCCCGCAGCGCTTTTTATGCTGTGCCACTACCGCCCGGCGCGAGCTGAAGATTATTTCGACCCGGCGGCGCTGGAGCTCTCCGATCCATACCAGAAAACGGCCGATCTGCACTATTTCGCTAAAGCGGGCGGCCAGCAGCCGGGCGATTATCTGGTGACGGTGCTGGTCAACAACCAGGAGATGGAACAGCGCAACGTCACCTTCGTCGAGGAGAACGGCAGGCTACAGCCGGTGCTGACCGTCGCGCAGCTGGCGGAATATGGCGTTAACGTCAGCGCGTTTTCCTCATTCGGCAAGCTGCATGAAGGCGAAACCCTGACCCGCATCGATCAGTATATTCCCGACGCCAGCAGTCAGTTCGATTTTACCGGGCTGCGTTTGTATTTGAGCATTCCGCAGGCGGCGATGAATACGCCAGGCCGTGACTATGTCGATCCGGCGCGCTGGAACGACGGCATTCCGGCCGCGTTTATCAACTACAGCCTGTCCGGTTCGCAAACCCGCCAGGCAGAAAGCGACACCACCACAAACTATCTGAATTTACGCAGCGGCGTTAACCTCGGCGGCTGGCGGCTGCGCAATATCTCCTCGATGACCTGGGACAAAACCCGCCGCTGGCAGTCGCAGAGCACCTGGCTGCAATGCGACGTGAAAACGCTAAAAAGCCAGCTGCGCATCGGCGATATTTATACGCCCGGCGATATTTTCACCAGCGTGCAGTTTCGCGGCGTGCAGCTGGCTTCGCAGGATGAGATGTTGCCGGACAGCATGCGCGGCTTCGCGCCGGTTATTCGCGGCATGGCGCACAGCAACGCCAAAGTCACCGTTTCGCAGCACGGCTACGTCATCTATGAAACCTACGTTCCGCCGGGCGCCTTCGCAATAAAGGATCTCAATCCCACCGCGCAAAGCGGCGATTTACAGGTGAAGGTTCAGGAGAGCAACGGCGCCGTGCAGACCTTTACCCAGCCTTACTCCGCCGTGCCTTTTATGCTGCGTGAAGGACGCCTGAAATTCAGCCTCAGCGCCGGCCGTTATCATTCAGGCGTTGAGCAGACGCGTACGCCGCAGTTTGTGCAGACGTCGCTCTATTATGGTCTGCCCTGGGCTTTTACCCTTTCCGGCGGCGCGCAGCTGGCGGAAAACTATCAGGCTTACGCCTTCGGCGTCGGGCACGGCTTCGGCGAATTAGGATCGATAGGGTTGGACGCCACGCTGGCCGCGACCGAGGCGCCTTCTCATCGCCACTATTCCGGCCATTCGCTGCGCGCGCAGTACCAGAAAGATATTAACCTGACCGGCACCACTTTCAGTCTCGCCAGCTATCGCTACTCCTCCAGCGGCTACTATGAATTTGGCGAGGCCAACGCGCTGGAAAGCCGCAGCGGGCTGGTGAACAACAAACGCAGCCGCAAAGAGATCGCCGTCAGCCAGTCGCTCGGCGATATCGGCAGCCTCACCGCCTCCTTTTATTCCCAGCAGTACTGGCATGCCGAAGGCCATGATGAGACGGTGCATCTCGGCCTCTACAGCGGATGGAAAGGCATCTCCTGGGGAGTGGGCTACTACCTCACCAAATCATCGGATCGACATAAAAAAGATCGCTCGATCTCCTTCAACATTTCAGTACCGCTGAACCGCTGGCTGCCGGATCACACCATCAGCTATAACACCCTTTCCGCCAGCAACGGCTACAGCTCTCAGCAGGTCTCGCTTTACGGCACGCTGCTGGATAAGCATAACCTCTATTACAGCGTACAACAGGGTTACGATAGCCAGGGGCAAGGGCACAACGGCGGCGCATCGCTCGATTATCACGGCGGATACGGCACCGCGCAGCTGGGCTACCGGCACGATAGCCTGAGTCGCCAGATAACCTGGGGCGCATCAGGCTCGGTGGTGGCGCATCCGCACGGCGTTACGCTCGGCCAGCCTACCGACGACACCTTCGCCATCGTGCGCGCCCCCGGCGCATCGCATGTGGCGATTCAGAACGGCAATAATATTCACACCGACTGGCGCGGTTACGCTGTGGTTCCCACGCTGACGCCTTACCGAAAAAATTACATCACCCTTGATACCGAAACCCTGGCCGACGACACCGACGTCGAGCTGGAAGGACAGACGGTCATCCCTGGCGGCGGCGCCGTCGTACAGGCGAACTACCGCACCCATATCGGCAACCGGGTGCTCTTTACACTGAAAAATAAAGAGGGCCCGCTGCCGTTCGGCGCCAGCGCGCGGCTGCTCGTCTACAGCGAAGAAGAGGGTGCGCCCGCCAGCGGCATGGTCGCCGATGGCGGACAGGTCTATCTGAGCGGCATTCCTGACCGGGGCGCCATTGAGGCGCGCTGGCAGTCCAGTAACGTCACGCGGAAGTGCGTTATGCATTTCCGCCTCCCCAATAACCAGCGGCAGTCTCCGGTAAAAACGGTCAGCGGCCTGTGCTTATAAGAGGTGTTTATGCATACATTATTGCGCGCGCTCGGCTTATCCCTTGCGCTAATGGCGGGTCTCTGGAGCCAGGCTGGTCAGGCGGAAAACTGCGGTCCGGCAACGTCGCAGATGACCATCAACCTGCAAAATATTAAATACCTGCCGACGCTGCCGTCGGATATGCAAATGACGACTCCGATGGCGGACAACGGCGGCGGGGTTCATTTTACCTGCGATCGTCAGGCGCCGACGGCGACATGGAAACGCATTGTGTATCAGCAAAATGGCGCACCTGAAACGATTATCAATGGCCGCCACGTTTTTCCCAGCAGTATCAAGGGAATCGGTTATGCGCTCGGCCTACAGTGCAACGGCGGCGCGATTCGCTATATCGACGGCGCCGACGCGCCAGCCGGCAGCGAGTCCGTTACGCTATGCGACAGCAGGCAGACTGCCTCAATGCTTGACCTGCGCGAGCTTATCGTAAAGATCTACGTGATCTTTTACAAAACCGGCAACGTAGAGTTGATCGATGGCAACCACAGACAGATGGATCCGCTCCCGCACATTGGAAAACTTTATATAGAATATCAGCCAGCGGGCGCGGCAAGCAGCGTGACCAGCCCTGCCGCGACGCTCGATCTGGCGGCGATGAACGTCGATATTGGTCAGCAAGGCAGTTGCCAGGTCACCCGATCCACTATCAATGTCGATCTTGGCACCGTAAGCCGCACGGATTTCCATGGCAAAGGCCAGACCGCAGGCAATGTAAAAACGTTTTCGCTACCGGTGTACTGCACCGCGAGAACAGACATCAGGGTCGGCTTTTTCGGCGTTACCGCCGCTGCCGATATGCCTGATACCCTGGCCTTAACCCAGCAGGCCGATGCGGCGCGCGGCGTGGGCGTAAAGCTGAGATACGGTCAAAATCCCGCCCCGGCTCCAGCCGCAGGCACCCCCGTCAAGATTAACGAGGCCAGCAACCTGCCGGTGGTAAAAACCATTACGGCAAGCGACGCTGGCCACGCGGAGAACATCAACTTTACCGCGGAGTATGTGCAGACCGAAGAAAGGGTGTCGGCGGGAACCGCCAACAGCATGGCGACCTTTGTATTGATCTATAACTAATCAGCGCGCTTAACCGGCTCCTGAAAAAGGCGACCTTTAGGCCGATCGATAACCCGGCGGCGCGCGAAGCTGACCTTCGCCAAAAAAAGCCCGCTTTGCGCCCGCGGTTTAAAACAGCCTGCGGTTACACCCGATGTCCCGGATTAGCGTCCGCCAGCGCGTTGGCGGCGCAAACCAGCGAAAGATGGCTCAGTCCCTGCGGCATATTGCCCAGCCAGTTCTGCGTATGGATATCAAACATCTCATTAAAGATTTCCACGTTGCCGCGCTGACAGAGCTGCTCCAGGATCTCATCCATCGCGCGCTGCGCCGCCTCGCGCTCGCCCAGCTCCGCCAGCGCCTCCACCATCCAGAAAGAGCAGGCGACAAAGGTGGCCTCCTCTTTCTCCACGTCGGAATAGCGATAGAGCATCACGCCGCCGCGTCCTAATTCCTCGCGGATTTGCGTCAGCGTCGACAGCATCCGCTGCGGGTTCACTTTGCTGCCGTAATAGTGCGTCAGCGCCACCGCCGCATCGAGCCGTTCCGTCCCGGCGTAAAAGGTGTAGGCCTGGCGCTGCTCTGACCAGCAGTGCGTCTCGATCCAGTCGCGGATACGATCGCGCTCACGCTCCCAGCGCCCTACCCAGGTCGGTTCAATATGGCTGTCTTCCGCCAGCTTGACCGCCTGGTCGAGCGCCAGCCAGCAGGCCATTTTCGAGTGAGTATAGTGCTGTTCTTCAGGCAGTTCCCAGATGCCGGAATCCTTCTGCCGCCAGCTGTCGGCGCAGTGGTTCGCCAGCTTGCCGAGCAGACGCGACGTTGAGAGATCCAGGACGTGGCCCGCACGGATAAACAATCGCGCGGTCGCCAGCATATCGCCATACATGCTGATCTGAACCTGATCGCGGGCGTTGTTGCCGACCCGCACCGGCTGCGTGCCCTGATAGCCTTCCAGCGGCGGATTGCGCTCTTCCGGCACCTGGCCGCCCTCCAGTGTATAGCAGGCGCGCAGGCCGCCGTCGTGACGGCGAATGGTGTTCGACAGCCAGGAAAACGCCGCCTTACAGTCTTCCAGCGATCCCAGATAAACAAACGCCTTGATAATCAGGCAGGCGTCGCGTATCCAGGCGTAGCGGTAATCGTAGTTTTTATCGTTGCCGAGCTTTTCCGGCAGCGAGGAGGTGGCCGCCGCCGCCAGCGCGCCGGTCGGCGAATACCAGAGAAACTTCAGCGCCAGCGCCGAGCGCCTGACATGACTGTCGTAGCGCCCGTGATCCGCCAGCCCGTCAGCCCAGTCGCGCCAGGCGGTATGGCTGGTTTCGATGCGCTCATCGATTTTCTCCGGCGCCGGGATCGCCAGCGGCTCGCGCTCGGTGGTCACCAGCGCCACCAGCGAGCGCGACGCCGGCGAGGTGGTAAAGGTGGCGGTCAGCCGCACATCGTCGCACTGTTCGATGCGCACATCATCGGTCAGGCGCAGCATCGCCATCAGTTCGCCGATGTGCCACAGCGGATGGCCGTTAACCTTGTTATGCCAGGGTGAGCAGGTTTCCGCGCGCGTGCCGGGCTGGAAAATCACCTGCATCTCCACCTCGCCGCTTACCCCTTCCACGCGTCGCGCCAGCTCATTCCACGGCAATCGTCCCGCCAGGGTGCTGTTCAGCGATTCCGTTATCAGCACCTCGCCGCTGTCGGTCTGGTAGCGCGTCTCCAGTACATTACTGTTCTCCCGATAGTGGCGCTGCATTCGCCACGGCGCGGTCGGCGCCACCTGAAAATAGCCGCCGTTGCTGGCGTCAAGAATACGGTCGAACAGCGGCGGCGAATCGAGATTAGGCGCGCACCACCAGTCGATGGCGCCGTCGGGCGCAATCAGCGCGACGGAACGGCCTTCGCCAATCGCAGCGTAGTCGCCCAGCCCGGCATAGCCTTTTTCGCGGGCGGGAGAATGGTAGGTCATGTTCTTCACAGCGACGTTTTCCTTTATCTGAACGGCAGCGCAGAGAGGCGCACATGGCAAGGCTGGCTTCTCGCGCTGCGCTGGCAGGCATTCGTTAAGCGTAGTACACCGGTGATCGTTGTCACACTCTGGATAATCGCTGCGTTGCGTATACCTCTTAATGGTTAGCATAGAGGAAAAGGCGAACGGCACGGTCAGCCGGACGCGCCTGTTCGTCCCGTAAAACGCATAAAGGATATGACCCAACCTCACCAACGGAGAGACACGATATGAAAGCAGCTGTTGTCACCAAAGATCATCGCGTTGAAGTTGTGGAAAAAACGCTGCGCTCGCTGAAACATGGCGAAGCGCGTCTGAAAATGGAGTGCTGCGGCGTCTGTCATACCGACCTGCACGTTAAGAACGGCGATTTCGGCGACGCGACCGGCATTATTCTCGGCCATGAGGGCATCGGTATTGTGGAAGAGATCGGGCCGGGCGTTACTTCGCTGAAGCCGGGCGATCGCGCCAGCGTCGCCTGGTTTTATGAGGGATGCGGACACTGCGAATATTGCAACAGCGGCAATGAAACCCTGTGCCGCAGCGCAAAAAACGCTGGCTACAGCGTCGACGGCGGCATGGCTGAAGCGTGCATCGTCGTCGCCGACTACGCGGTAAAAGTACCGGACGGCCTCGATCCGGCGGCGGCCAGCAGCGTGACCTGCGCGGGCGTCACCACTTATAAGGCGGTAAAAGTCTCCGGCATTCGTCCGGGCAAATGGATCGCCATCTACGGGCTGGGCGGCCTGGGCAACCTGGCGTTGCAGTACGCGAAAAACGTCTTTAACGCGAAGGTCATCGCGGTAGATATCAATGACGATCAGCTCGCGTTCGCCACGGAAATGGGCGCGGATATGGCGATTAACTCGCGCAATGAAGATGCGGCGAAAATCATTCAGGAGCGCGTCGGCGGCGCTCATGCGGCGGTGGTCACCGCGGTCGCCAAAGCCGCCTTTAACTCCGCCGTCGACGCCATGCGCGCCGGGGGACGCATCGTCGCCGTCGGCCTGCCGCCGGAGTCGATGAGCCTGAATATTCCGCGTCTGGTGCTGGACGGCATTGAGGTGGTCGGCTCGCTGGTCGGCACTCGTGAAGATCTGGCGGAAGCATTCCAGTTCGCGGCGGAAGGCAAAGTGGTGCCGCGCGTGCAGCGCCGCGCCATTGACGAGATTAATGAAATCTTTCATGAGATGGAGAGCGGGAAAATCCGTGGCCGCATGGTGATCGATTTCACCCATAAATAGCGCGTTGCGGCCTTAACCGGCCGCCGCCAGGCGGGTCAGCTTGTTTGCGCGTCTGCGGCGGGCTGGCCCAGCGTCATCCGCGTCGCGGGCTGTCGCCCCGCTTAAATCGACTCGGTGCGCAGCGGCACGCGGCGACGGCGGCGCGACTGCAACCAGAGCGCATAGGCCTGATCCCAGATGGCGGCGGGCGTGCCCGCCTGCCCTAATCCAAAGCCGTGACCGCCACGGCTGATCTGCACCAGCTCCACCGGCACGCCCTTGCGGCGGCAGGCTTCACGCATAATCAGGGTATTCTGCGGCGGCGAAATGCGATCGTCCTCCGCCTGCGCCAGGAAAGTCGGCGGATAGGCGGGCGTGACGAAGTTTTCAATCGACCACTGCGCTTCCTGCTCTGGCGTAGCGTGTCGGCCCGCCAGCATGCGGTGGGTCACGGTATGGTTATAAGGCGCCTGGAGCGTAATCACCGGATAGATCAGCCCCACGCTGTCAACCGACGGCGCGACGGCGTCCAGCTCATCCTGCGGCGCGTAAGTGGCGTAGTCGGGCCGCGCGGCCGCCATGCCCAGCAGATGCGCGCCGGCGGAGAAGCCCAGCGCATGCACGCGATTCTCCATCGTCCGCACCAGCCGGATCGCCCGCTGCGCATCCTGCAACGCCGCCAGCGGCCCGGCATGCCATTTTTCGCCGGGCAGCCGGTAGCTCAACACATAGGTGGTATAGCCGAAGCCGTTCAGCCAGCGCGCCACCGGCCAGGCTTCGCGCCCCATGCCGATCCAGCAGTAGCCGCCGCCCGCCGCGATCAGCACCGCTTCGCCGTTAGGTTTCCCCGGCTGAAAACGCTGAATCGATGGACAGACGATATTGGACCAGGAACCGGACTTATTGATATGCAGCGCCCCGGACGGCCCGCCGCCGCCGGGCGGCGTTTCCGGCCATAGCGGAATCACATTCTGACGCGCGAACAGGTTGCCGGTCTTGATAGAAAATAAACTGGCGCCGGCCCCCAGAAGAAAACGCCGACGACTAATCATGCTTCATGCCCGTCATTCTCAAACGTTAAAACCAAACCATGAAAAGCGATAAGGCAAAGGGCCACCCGAGCGTTGCTTAACAACGTGTCGTTAATGATGTCGGGGTCTGCCAATCGGGACCAACGCTGAACAGCGTCGCTGTATTATCTTAGCCCGAAAAACGTGATCGCCGTCAGCGTTATTTAGATTTAGCAGAAAGGAAATAAAGCGTTACCGCTGCGCGTTCTCCCGTTCTTTGACCTGCTGGCGCGCTTTGCGCCGTTCCTCTTCCTTCTGACGCCGCGCTGCCTGCCAGACCTGACGCCGTTTCAGCAACGGCGTCACCGTGATGCCGTGGACCACCACGCTGGCGGCCACCAGCGTCAACGCCATATCCACCATCGTTTCCGCCTGCGGCCCGGACATGCCGTGCATCCAGGCGTAAGCAATATAGTTGATACTGCCGATGCCGCGAATGCCGAGCCAGCCAATCAACCAGCGCCGTCCCGTCGGCATGCCGGTGCCGATGGTCGAAATCCAGACCGCCAGCGGACGGATCACCAGAAACAGAACCGCAGCCAGCAGCAGGCCGGCGGGGTTCCAGTGCAACGCCAGCGTGACGCCCAGCGCCACCACCATCAGCGCCGCCAGCAGACGCTCCACCGTATCGCCAAACGACAGCGCATCACCCACCACCAGCCCTACCGAATGCGCCGGGCCGTAATCTTCCTGCAAATGGCGCTGGTTAGGGTTGACCAGCAGCTCCGCCGGCGCCATGCGGTTGTCTTCCGGCAGCTGTTCCGGCGGAAAGGTTTTCACCACGTAAACTTCCGCGTGACGCAGCCCGATGCCTGCGGCAAAAGCGGCAAGGAAGCCGGAGGCTTCAACCGTCTGCGCCGCCGCATAGCTAATGGCGATCAGCGCCAGCGCAAGAAAATCATTTGGCGCGATATCGTTGTGCACGCTGCGCAGTCGAGTGGCCATAATGCCGATCAGGCGGCCAAAGCTGTAGCCGATCAGCGATCCCATGCCGATCGCCCACAGTACATCTTTCAGCAGCCAGTGGCCGAACAGCCCGGCAGAGACCGGCTCCTGACCCTGAAACAGCAGCAGCGCCAGCATCAGCAGCGGCAGTGCCGAACCGTCGTTCATTCCCGCCTCGCTGGAGAGCGCCACGCGCATCGCGTCGTCGTCGCCCGCATGGTTGACGGATATCAGGCTGGCCAGCACCGGATCGGTTGGCGCGACGATCGCGGCGAACGCCAGCGACAGCGGCCAGGAAAAGCCGGTGATCCAGTGCACCACCATCATCATGCCGAGCACCGTCAGCAGCATAGCGGGGAACGCCAGCAGGCCGCCGATGCGCCAGCTGCTCGCTTTCAGCGGCAAGCGCAGCTTCAGCCCGGTGATAAACAGCGAGGCGGCAATGGTGATTTCAGTAATATGCGCCGCCAGATCGGGATGGGTCAGCACATCGAGCCTGACCAAGTCGAGCGCCCATGGCCCGAACAGGATGCCAAACAGTAAAAACAGACCAAAAGAAGTCACCGGCCCACGGTGAATCCATCCCGACGCCAGTGACATAACCAGTAATAAGCCGCCACTGGTGGCGGTCCAGCCAAGGAAATCCATATTACTCCCGTGATAATTTCTTACTGAATGGATTAAGCCTGGCATATATCCATAGCGCCTGCGGGGAAAAGCAGAGTGGAGGTAAAGGAAATAAGAGAAAAGCAGATGGCTAAGGGCATTCGAAGCAGAGCGTGGTGAGATTGAAACCGTTCATCCGAGGTATCTGTATTGAGGCCCTCTGGCTCGACACCCGTAACTCCTCGCAGCGCACCGGCACGGAGGGGAAGAAATTTGCTGATGAGTGCTGAGCGAACGGTCGGCGGCTTTCCGCATGTCAGGTAACTCACTATCAACTCATCATAGATGTGATTCGCTGGTCCCTGACTGACAGGTCAAAAAAGCTTCCCGGAAGGATCTCTTGTCACAGGAAGGACAGCAGCAGAGTTACAGGAGGCGGCCTGCCGCAATATCCGCGTTAGCCTGTCCGCGCGCCACCAGGGTGCCGGCACCGGCCTGTTCTCAGCGATACCAGAGGCTGTAACACTGGTACGGCTAAAAAAACCAAGCCCGCTCAGTAGCGATGGAACAAGTACTTGTATTGGCGTGGCCTGAGGGTATATCAAAATCAGAATACCGAAACTGAGTGCAGACAGTACCAGGTATTTCCGTGAGCCGATAACAGCGGCATATCCGGGTTATGACGTAGTGGTGACAATGGCAACACCATTGGCGGCGCAGACTGTCAGGTGAGTAATAATCCGTATGGAGAAACGGATATTGCGGAGCATACGCATTCTATCGCGCACAGTATCTGGACAGGAGCAGCGTGGCTGAATAAATAAGATAACTGCTCAAACTACAGCGCAGGCTTTACAGCGTCTGATGCAGCTCCCCGTGTTTGCAGCTCCCCGTGTTTGCAGCGCATCAAGCCCCACGATCACGTCATCGGCGACAGTGGCACGGGTTGAAAATATCGCGCCATGCCCCTGCCAGCCCTGCGGAATGATACCCGGATGGTGGTGATATACCCTCAGCAGGCGCAGCAGTTCGCTGCAATGGCGCCAGCCAAACGGCATGATAAAATCCGCACCGCTGACGGTCAGAAACAGGTGGGCGGCTCATGCCAGGCAGCCGAGCACAGTCCGGCTGACTATTAGTCGATCTGAATGCGGAGCTCCACAAGCCCGGCCGTCAGCCGTTCGGTGATCACTCAATACGTAAATATCTATTTATTCAGTTGCTTACTATTTGAAGTGCGAAGCAGGAACCACGAAGGATGGTGTGTGATTTCTCTGTGATTACGGTACGCTCCCAGTATGGCCTGCAGCAGGCTGCAGCACCGCATAAGAGGAACCTGCCTAATAAAATTGGACATTAAATCTTTACCTCAGGTAAAAGACCACTGGCACGAACATAGAGTAGTAATTAATTTTACCGAATTAATAAAGTTTAACGGGTAATGGTCCCAACTTATTGATAGTGTTTTATGTTCAGATAATGCCCGATGA
>OKNF01000081.1_pt1 | contig 28713 bp, 24 predicted proteins | sample 1613121 | NCBI WGS metagenome assembly OKNF01 (sample SAMN04436838, study PRJEB24849) | human gut metagenome | biome: human gut; feature: NICU; material: stool | host: Homo sapiens | place: USA: Saint Louis, MO | collected 2011-09-08
GATGCTGACCTCTGAACCAAGCAGGTCGCGCGCCGCTTCGACGTTGCGCGACACCACGCTGACGCGATCGCCGCGCGCCAGCAGGCGCGTCACCAGATGACGACCAATCAGGCCGGTGCCGCCGGTAATCAGAATTTGCATGCGCAACCCTATGTCTGTGTTATTACTCTTTATTCAGCATAGAAGAGAACCTCATTAATGGTGATATTATCAACGGGCGCAATGGCTAATCCTGATAATTTCCGCTAAACAGAGAGCGGCGGCGATGGCACTTATCGCCTTCCCAAACGACGACTACCTTTGCAGGAGAATCGACACTATGCCCTGGCCCAAGATAACGCTGTGGACAGACGCTGATTTTTACAGCCCTTATGCGATGTCCGTTTATGTCGCGCTGCGTGAAAAAGGGCTGCCGTTTACGCTGCGGCCGGTCGATCTCGCGCAACGGCAGCAGCAGACGGAAGCGTACGCGGCGCTCTCGCTGACTCGCCGCGTGCCGTTGTTAGCGGTGGATGAGATGCGGCTGAGCGAGTCGTCGGCGATTACGGAATATCTGGAAGAACGCTTTCCGGCGCCCGATTATGAGCGCCTTTATCCCCACGACAGAGAGAAACGGGCGCGGGCGCGCGAGCTACAGGCCTGGCTGCGCAGCGACTTTCTGCCGCTCAGACAGCAGCGTCCCACCGAGGTATTGTTCGCCGGAAAAAAATATTCGCCGCTGACGGAAGACGCCCGTCACAGCGCCGCTAAACTGATTGAAGGCGCCCAGCGTCTGCTGAGCGGAGGCCAACAGAATCTGTTTGGAGAATGGTCGATAGCCGACACCGATTTGGCGGTCATGCTCAATCGTCTTGCCCTACACGGCGATGCGCTGCCTGACAGCCTGGCGGAATACGCCTGGTTTCAGTGGCAGCGCGCCTCTGTCCAGCTCTGGCTGGGCGAATCAGGCAAAAAAAGGTAACTGACGACTTCTGTATTGCGTCTGGCTCATGAAGTCTTTAACTTATGGCGGTTTGCGTCAACGTAACGCGAAACCTGTGGCATTTCATCGCGCAATTCGCGCCAGAACGAAAAGGATTACTGATGGTGGAGCATAGTCAGGATGCCGGTACTGAATGGGTAGACATCGTTAGCGAAGATAACGAGGTTATCGCTCAGTCCAGCCGTGCCCAGATGCGGGCACAACGTTTGCGTCATCGCGCTACCTACATCGTAGTGCATGACGGCATGGGTAAAATTCTGGTGCAGCGCCGTACCGAAAGTAAAGATTTCCTGCCGGGCATGCTGGATGCCACCGCAGGCGGCGTGGTGCAGAGCGGGGAGGCAATTCTGGACTCCGCGCGACGGGAAGCGGAAGAGGAGCTGGGCATTGCCGCCGTGCCGTTCGCCGAGCATGGCCAGTTCTACTTTGAAGATGAGCATTGCCGCGTCTGGGGCGCGCTGTTCAGCTGTGTGTCGCACGGCCCGTTCGCCATGCAGCCGGAAGAGGTGGATGAGGTATTCTGGCTGACGCCGGAGGAGATCACCGCCCGCTGCGACGAGTTCACGCCCGATTCGCTTAAGGCGCTGTCGCTGTGGATGAGCCGCAACGCCAATAACGAACCGGCAAAGCAGAAAAAGCCGGAGGAGACGGAATAACGTCTCAGCAGCTGTCCCGCAAACAGAGGCTGGAGGCGATCGGCTTGCGATCGCGCCAGTCTCCGTCATTCAGACGCGCCAGCAGCGCGCGACCAGCCTCAATGCCGATTTTACGGTGCGGCACCGCCATTGTGGTTAACGGCGGCTGACACACCCGGCTGACGTCGCTGTCGCCGAATCCCACCACCGCCAGATCGTCCGGCACCTTAATTCGTCTGCGCTGACATTCATACAGCGCGCCGCAGGCCAGTTCGTCAGACACGCAGACCAGCGCATCCAGTTCCGGCCATGCCAGCAAAAATTCCGGCAGCTGCGACGCGCCGGTAGAGAAACCAGGCGGTAACGCGGCGTTGATCACCCGGTTAGGCGACAGATGATGGCGTAGCATCGCCTTATACCAGCCTTGCAAATGCTGCTGAAAAATCCACTGCTCTTGATTGGCGCAGAGAAGCCCGATATTCTCATAGCCGCGCTGGATAAGCATTTCGGTGAGTTCATACATGGCGGCGACGTTGTCGATGCCAATATTCATATCAATAGGATCGGCGCGCACCGCGCCTATCTCCATCACTGGAATCGAAGCGTTTTGCAGCCAGTGACGCACAGTGTCGCTGTGGTCAACGCTGAGCAGAATGGCGGCGGCGATATTGGAGGCCAGCAGCGTTTCCAGCAATTTCTCTTCCTGTTCCATGCGATGTTGCGATTCCGCCAGCATGATCTGGTAACCGGCGGGCTGCAAAACCTGCTGAAGACCAGCGAACATTTCAGAACAGCCCGCTTCGGCGAGGTTCGGCACCACCATCGCGATGGTCCACGATGAGGCCGACGCCAGCGCGCTGGCGGCAAGGTTGGGCATATAGCCCAGCTCCTGTACCGCCGCCTCGATTTTTTCCCGCAGCTTATCGGAAACCTGTTCAGGCGTGCGCAACGCACGGGAGACGGTCATCGTGCCTACACCGGCAAGCTGCGCGACATCGGCAAGCGTGACTTTACCGGTACTACGTCGTTTTCGGGTTAGGGACATACACTTTCCTGCTGACCAGACGCTGATTGTCTTCCTTTGCTTTACAAGACAGGGAGTATACGCCCTAACTCCCTTTTTTTTCTGTGAATTCACGCCATGATTGAAATTTGATAGCGCTATCACAATTCCATATCTCGGCGTTTTGGTAGCGCTATCTTTGCAATTGAGATCACGGTTAACCGCGGCTTTCTTGCATAAAGTTTGTGCACCTTGACGACAGGGCAGGAGAGAAAAGTGCTTAAAGAATGGCTGAATGATACCACCATCATGCTGCGCGACAGCGTGGAGGAATGGCCGCAGGCGCTGGAGCTCTGCGCCGGACCGCTGCTGGCATCGGGCGTTATCACGCCTGACTATGTGACGGCAATTGTCGAACAGCATCGCAGACTGGGACCCTATTACGTGCTGGCGCCGGGGCTGGCTATGCCCCATGCGCGGCCAGAAGAAGGGGCGAAAGGGTTAGGGCTGACGCTGCTCAAGCTGGAGCGCGGCGTAGCGTTCGGCGCCGATGAGTTCGACCCGGTGGATATTATCGTGATGCTCGCCGCGCCCGATAAGCACAGCCATATCGACATGATCTCTGCGCTGGCGGCGTTATTTTCCAGCGATGAGGATATGCAGCAGTTACGCCAGGCAAGAACGTTAGAGGAGATTAGAAAGATTATCGAACGCTTCTGATTTAATTTCGCAAACCTGTTTTTCGGCACATTACGCGCCAGCGTGATGCGGACGCACTGTATCTAAAAAAGGTGATGGCAATGAAAATTATGGCTATTTGCGGTTCCGGCCTGGGCAGCAGTTTTATGGTTGAGATGAATATTAAAAAGGTGCTTAAAAAGCTTGAGATCGAGGCGGAGGTCGAACATTCCGATCTCTCTTCGGCAGTGCCCGGCGCGGCGGACCTGTTTGTGATGGCGAAGGATATCGCCGCCAGCGCCAGCGTGCCGACAAGTCAGCTGGTGGTGATCAACAACATCATCGACATCCATGAACTGGAAACGCAACTGCGCGCCTGGTTCGACAAACAATAACTCACGTCATGTCTGCTGCACCCAGGCGGCCGTAGAGCGCGCCGTCAGACAGCAGACTTGTGACGCGTCTGTGGCGAGGTGGATATGTTTATCCTTGAAACGCTAAATTTCATTGTTGATATTCTTAAAGTGCCCTCGGTGCTGGTCGGCTTAATTGCGTTAATTGGCCTGGTCGCCCAGAAAAAAGCTTTTTCAGATGTGGTGAAAGGCACCATTAAAACTATTCTCGGCTTTATTGTATTAGGCGGCGGCGCGACGGTGCTGGTGGGATCGTTAAATCCGCTTGGCGGCATGTTTGAACACGCCTTTAATATTCAGGGGATCATTCCTAACAACGAAGCCATTGTCTCGATAGCGCTGGAAAAATATGGCGCCTCCACCGCGCTGATTATGGCGTTCGGCATGGTGGCGAATATTATCGTTGCCCGCTTTACGCGCCTGAAATATATCTTTCTGACCGGGCATCACACCTTTTATATGGCCTGCATGATCGGCGTGATTCTCTCCGTCGCCGGATTTGACGGCGTAAGCCTGGTGTTTACCGGCTCGTTGATCTTAGGCCTGGTGATGGCCTTCTTCCCGGCGCTGGCGCAGCGCTATATGAAGCGCATCACCGGGACGGATGATATTGCCTTCGGCCACTTCGGCACGCTGGGTTACGTGCTTGCAGGCTGGATTGGCAGTCTGTGCGTCAAAGGCTCGCGATCGACAGAAGAGATGAATCTGCCGAAAAATCTCAGCTTCCTGCGCGACAGCTCTATTTCTATCTCCCTGACCATGATGATTATCTATCTGATTATGGCGGTCAGCGCTGGACGCGAATATGTCGAAAGCGCCTTCAGCAGCGGCCAGCACTATCTGGTGTACGCCATCATCATGGCCATCACCTTCGCGGCGGGCGTGTTTATCATCTTGCAGGGTGTGCGTCTGATTCTGGCGGAAATCGTGCCCGCCTTTACCGGCTTTTCGGAAAAGCTGGTGCCAAATGCACGTCCGGCGCTGGACTGTCCGGTGGTCTATCCCTATGCCCCGAACGCGGTGCTGATCGGCTTTCTGTTCAGCTTCCTAGGCGGACTGGTGGGGTTGTTCCTGCTGGGGCAGATGAAGCTGGTGTTGATCCTGCCCGGCGTGGTGCCGCACTTCTTTACCGGCGCCACCGCAGGCGTATTCGGCAACGCCACCGGCGGACGGCGCGGGGCGATGATCGGCGCTTTCGCCAACGGCCTGCTGATTACCTTCCTGCCGGTGCTGCTGCTGCCGGTGCTGGGCGCGATTGGCTTCGCCAACACGACCTTCTCCGACGCTGATTTCGGCGTTATCGGCATTGTGCTGGGCAATCTGGCGCGCTACCTGTCGCCGCTGGCCATTACCGGGCTGGTTATTGCGTTGTTCGCGCTGCTGGTGGCGTACAACATTTTCGCGAAAAACAGATCTGCGGCCAGTCGCGCGCAGGAAAACACCGGAGCCAAATCATGAATTTACCAGAGCTTACCCGACTGGCGCGCGATATTCGCCTCGCCACCCTTAAAACGCTGACGCAGCTTGGCTTCGGACATTATGGCGGCAGCATGTCGGTGGTGGAAACGCTGGCGGTGCTGTATGGCGCCGTAATGAAAATCGATCCGGCGGACCCGGACTGGCCGGAGCGCGATTACTTCGTACTGTCGAAAGGCCACGCGGGGCCAGCGCTCTACAGTACGCTGGCAATCAAAGGCTATTTCCCGTTTGAAGAACTGAACACACTAAACCAGAACGGCACTCGTCTGCCAAGCCACCCGGATCGGCTGAAAACCCGCGGCGTGGATGCCACGACCGGCTCGCTGGGACAGGGGATTTCCATCGCAGGCGGCATGGCGCTGTCGCACCGGCTGGCAGGGCGGCCAAACCGGGTATTCTGCATCGTCGGCGACGGTGAGCTTAACGAGGGACAGTGCTGGGAGGCGTTTCAGTTTATCGCCCATCACCGCCTGAATAACCTGACGATCTTCGTTGACTGGAACAAACAGCAGCTTGACGGCGAGCTGGACGAAATTATCTGCGCCTTCAACCTGGAGCAAAAATTTCGCGCCTTCGGTTTTGAGGCCGTCACCGTCAAGGGCGACGACATTGCCGGGCTGCTGGCGGCGGCGCAGCCGGTGTTGCCCGCAGACGCCAGGCCGCGCGTGGTGATCCTTGACAGCGTGAAAGGGCAGGGCGTGCCGTATCTGGAGCAGTTAAACAACTCTCACCACCTGCGTCTGACCGATGAGATAAGACAGGCGCTTAACGAAGCTATTCGCCAACTGGAGGCCGCACATGATTAAGCTCGCACCGGCGGGGAAAAAAGACGCGACGGAGATGCGCAAGGTGTACGCCAGTTTCGTGGCGCGGCAGATTGAGGCGGGAAGCCCGATTATCGCGCTGGAGGCCGATCTGATGAGTTCCATGGCGATGGACGGCGTAGCGCGCGACTATCCGCAGCATGTGATTAACTGCGGCATTATGGAGGCCAACGTCATCGGCACCGCCGCCGGGCTGGCGCTGACCGGACGCAGGCCGTTTGTGCATACCTTTACCGCCTTCGCCAGCCGCCGCTGCTTCGATCAACTGTTTATGGCGCTCGATTATCAGCGCAACAACGTTAAGGTGATCGCTTCCGACGCGGGCGTTACCGCCTGCCATAACGGCGGTACCCATATGTCGTTCGAAGATATGGGCATCGTGCGCGGGCTGGCGCATTCGGTCGTGCTGGAGGTAACCGACGCGGTCATGTTCGATGATCTTTTACGCCAGCTTATCGATCTCGACGGTTTTTATTGGGTACGCACCATTCGGAAGCAGGCAGCGAGCATCTATGCGCCTGGCTCTACCTTTACCATTGGCAAAGGAAACGTGCTGCGCGATGGTGAGGATATGACGCTAATCGCCAACGGCATTATGGTGGCGGAAGCGCTGGAAGCGGCACGCCAGCTGGAACGGGAAGGCATCAGCGCGGCGGTGATCGATATGTTTACCCTGAAGCCTGTCGACCGTGCGCTAATTGAAAAATACGCTGCAAAAACCGGACGCATCGTGACCTGCGAAAACCACAGCATTCATAACGGGCTGGGATCGGCGGTGGCGGAGGTGCTGGTGGAAACCTGTCCGGTGCCGATGCGCCGCGTGGGGGTGAAGGAGCGCTACGGTCAGGTCGGCACGCAGGATTTTCTGCAAAAGGAGTATGGCCTGACGGCGCACAATATTGTAGCGGCGGCGCGCGAGCTGCTTTAGGCCCGGGAGGCGGCCCGTCGCGCAATATATGAGGCGCGCCTTTTTTGCCAGTAAGATATTTCGTTAATAATAAGGCGACCTGCAGGTCGCCTTATTTGTCAGGGCCGTCCCCAGAGGAGATGGCTGTATGCGCTGGCGGATTAGTCGCGTTTGGTCGGACGCTGATGGCTCAGCACCTGACGCGGTTGCGTACGACGACCTACCATACCCATCACACCGGCCAGAATCGCTTCGATAATCAGCATAAAGAAGGCGAACCAGCTGGCTTTCGCGGTAGCGGCAGCGGCTTTATCAGCGGCTTCGCGTGCTTTCTGCTCCGCCTGCTGTTTCAGCTCATTGTATTTCTGACGCGCCTGCTGATAGCTTTTCTCTGTCTGATCGACAATCTGTTCCGCTTCGGCGTCGGTTTTTCCGGTGCGCGCCTTAATGATATTTTTCAGCGCGTCGCGGTCAGCGGCCTGCAGGGTATCCTGATTGCTGTTAATTAAGCCTTTCACCCAGTTGGTAATATCGGTGTCGGCGTTTTGCGGATTATTAGCCGTGGCCTGCGCCTGGTTCTGCGCGCTGTTCGCCGCATTTTGCGCATCCTGCTGCAGGTTTTCCGGCTGCAATTCAGGTTTGCCGGTCTGACGCAGCGTAGTTTCCAGTTCGTTTTGCAGATCGTCCAGGTTAATGCCGCTCTCCTGCAGCTTGTCGCTCGCCATCTGCGTCGCCTTCGGCGCAACGGCGGAAATCGTGCTGCCCATAGCATTCAATCCAGCGCCCATCACGTTCATGGCGCCGCTCATGGTGTAGTTGACCAGCATGATCGCCAGCCAGACGCTGAACAGCGTATTGACGCCGAACATTAACAGGCCGTGCAGCATGCCTTCACGCTGTGCGAGTCGGCCGCTGACCCAGGCGCCGACGGCGATGGAAACCAGCATGCTGATGCCGGTCCAGACCGCCGCGCCGGTGCCGATACCGTCCAGTGGGTTTTGCTCATGCAGCGGATCGATGCTGGATGTGCCAACGGCAGTGCCCAGTAAGGTTAATAACAGGTGGATCACCACGGAACTAATAACGCCAGCAAAGATAGCGCTCCATGAAATGCGCTTTAGCGGTACACCATTCACTGAGTCCACCCAGGCTGCGTCATGCCGGTTGCGGAGATGTTCAGGATGTTCACTCATAATATTTACTCCCTATCCTTATCTTTTAAGCCGTTGCCACAGAATTGTTCTTTCAACTTGCGTGAAAAATAGTGATACCTCTTATTTCAGGCAATTTAAGGCTAGTTAGGGAATAGCGATTTGACCAAATTAATTTGCTAATTTGCGACATAAAATAAACCAAAAGTTTACCGCTTCGTTTATTTTTAACGATTTTTCACTATTGCAGGCAGTATAATTACAGGTTAATTAAAATGGCGTTTTATATTTTTCCATGAGATGAAAAGTAAATAATGGCACTAATGATCGACGCAGGAGGACAGTAGCAGGGTGGGAAGAACAGATTAACGAAAATCACGAACGTGGCAGCTGAAAAACAAAAAAAGCGGCCCGCAGGCCGCCTTTTAAACAGAGGTCATTAACCCTGTTGTTCCTGCGCCTGTGACGCCTGAATCGCGGTCAGAGCGATGGTATAGACGATATCGTCAACCAGCGCGCCGCGTGACAGATCGTTCACCGGCTTACGCATACCCTGCAACATCGGCCCGATGGAGATCAGATCGGCGGAACGCTGCACCGCTTTGTAGGTGGTGTTGCCGGTATTCAGATCCGGGAAGATAAATACCGTTGCGCGTCCGGCAACCTGCGAATTCGGCGCTTTCGATTTCGCCACGTCTTCCATAATCGCCGCGTCATATTGCAGCGGGCCGTCGATCACCAGATCCGGGCGTTTTTCCTGCGCGATACGCGTCGCTTCGCGGACTTTCTCCACGTCGCTGCCAGCGCCAGAGTTGCCGGTCGAATAGGAGATCATCGCCACGCGCGGCTCGATGCCGAATGCCGCGGCGGAATCCGCAGATTGAATAGCGATTTCAGCCAGCTGCTCGGCGGTCGGATCCGGGTTGATGGCGCAGTCGCCGTAAACCAGCACCTGCTCCGGCAGCAGCATAAAGAATACCGATGACACCAGCGAGCTGTTCGGCGCGGTTTTAATCAGCTGCAGCGGCGGACGAATGGTGTTGGCGGTGGTGTGCACGGCGCCGGAAACCAGGCCGTCCACTTCATCGCGTTCCAGCATCATGGTGCCCAGCACCACATTGTCTTCCAGCTGCTCCTGCGCCACCACTTCGGTCATGCCTTTGTTTTTACGCAGCTCGACCAGGCGCGCTACATAGTTATTGCGCGCTTCTTCCGGATCGACGATCTCAATGCCTTTGCCCAGCTCAACGCCCTGCGCCGCCGCGACGCGATGGATTTCGTCCGGGTTGCCCAGCAGTACGCACTGCGCGATGCCGCGCTCGGCGCAAATCGCCGCCGCCTTCACGGTGCGCGGCTCGTCGCCTTCCGGCAGCACGATGCGTTTGCCCGCTTTGCGCGCCAGCTCGGTCAGCTGATAGCGGAAGGCTGGCGGAGAAAGGCGACGGCTACGCTCAGAAGCGGCCGTCAGCGATTCTACCCAGTCGCTGTTGATATGGCTGGCGATATACTCCTGCACCTTCTCAATGCGCTGCGTATCGTCGCTGGGCACTTCCAGGTTGAAACTTTGCAGGCTGAGCGAGGTTTGCCAGGTGTTGGTGTTAACCATAAACACCGGCAGGCCGGTCTGGAACGCGCGTTCGCAGAGTTTGTAAATACGGTCATCAATTTCATAACCGCCGGTCAGCAGGATGGCGCCGATCTCTACGCCGTTCATCGCGGCGAGGCAGGCGGCGACCAGCACGTCAGGGCGATCGGCGGAGGTGACCAGCAGCGAACCGGGACGGAAGTGCTCCAGCATATGCGGCAGACTGCGTGCGCAGAAGGTCACGGATTTCACGCGGCGGGTCTGTATTTCGCCTTCGTTAATCACGCGTGCGTTCAGGTGACGGCACATATCGATCGCGCGGGTGGCGATCAGATCGAAGCTCCACGGAATGCAGCCCAGCACCGGCAGTGGACTGTTAGCGAACAGCTGGCTCGGATCGATGTTGGCGACGCTGGCTTTGGTGGAGTCATCGAAGATTTCTGACAGATCGGGACGGGTGCGGCCCTGTTCATCCACCGGCGCGTTGAGTTTGTTGATGATAACGCCAGTGATGTTTTTATTCTTGCTGCCGCCGAAGCTGCTTTGCGTCAGTTCGATGCGCTCTTTCAGCTGGGCGGGGGAATCGTTGCCCAACGCCATCACGAAGACGATCTCCGCGTTCAGCGTTTTGGCGATTTCGTAGTTCAGCGCGTTGGCGAACTGATGTTTACGCGTCGGCACCAGGCCTTCTACCAGCACGACTTCAGCGTCTTGCGTATTGGCATGGTAGCGGGCAATGATCTCCTCCATCAGCACATCTTGCTGATTGGAACCGAGCAGCGACTCAACGCGCGACATTTGCAGCGGCTCAGCGGCGGGGATTGAGGAGTTTTTACGTATAATCGTCGTGGTCTGGTCAGGCGCATTGCCGCCGGCGCGGGGCTGGGCGATGGGTTTGAACACGCTGAGGCGGACCCCTTTGCGCTCCATCGCGCGGATAACGCCGAGGCTGACGCTGGTCAACCCGACGCTGGTGCCGGTAGGAATAAGCATAATGGTACGTGACACAGTAAACCTCTCAGGTATTTCAGGGTGTCAAAACAACTCCGTCAGCCGAGGCTGTCGGAGAAAAACTTATGCGGTAAGACGCGCGGCGTCGCGGGCGATGACCAGCTCTTCGTTGGTCGGGATCACCAGCGCCGGACGGGTGCCTTCCTTGTTAATGAAGCCTTCCTGTCCGAAGCGCGCCGCCAGGTTGCGCTCATGGTCCACTTCGAAGCCCAGCAGGGAGAGCTTCGCCAGCGACAGCTCGCGCACCATCGCCGCATTTTCGCCGATGCCGCCGGTAAATACCACGGCGTCCAGACGACCCTCCATCATCGCCGTATAGGAGCCGATATATTTGGCCAGGCGGTGGCAGAAGACATTCATCGCGCGTTTGGCGTCCTCTTTGGTGGTGTAGTTCTCTTCCACATAGCGGCAGTCGCTGGTAACGCCGGTCAGGCCGAGCAGACCGGACTCTTTGGTCAGCATTTTGTTGATCGCGTCAACGCTCATGCCCAGCGTATCATGCAGGAAGAAAACGATCGCCGGATCGATATCGCCGCTGCGGGTGCCCATTACCAGGCCTTCCAGCGGGGTCAGCCCCATAGAGGTATCGACGCACTCGCCGTTGCGGATTGCGGAAACCGATGCGCCGTTGCCGAGGTGGCAGGTAATCACATTCAGCTCTTCGACCGGCTTGTTCAGCATGCGCGCCGCTTCACGCGACACGTAGTAGTGGCTGGTGCCGTGGAAGCCGTAGCGGCGGATGCCGTGTTCTTTATAGAGATGATAGGGCAGGGCGTAGAGGTAAGACTCTTCAGGCATCGTCTGATGGAAAGCCGTATCGAAAACCGCTACGTTTTTATCAGAAAGATGCGGGAAGTTTTTCAGCGCCTCTTCGATGCCGATCAGATGCGCCGGGTTATGCAAGGGTGCGAAAGGCGAAGCGTCTTTGATATCCTGCACCGTCTCATCGCTGATGACGACGGAGTGCGTCAGCTTTTCGCCGCCGTGGACGATACGGTGACCGATTGCAGCGATTTGTGCCAACAGCTCCGGTTTTTGTGCCAGAATGTTTTTAACGATGAAGTTCAGGGCTTCGCTGTGCGCGGCGCCCGCACCCAGCGCAGCTTCCTGTTTAGCGCCGTCCAGTTTCCATTTAATGCGCGCTTCGGGCAGATGGAAACATTCGGCCAGACCTGACAGGTACTCTGCTCCGTCAGCCGGATTGAGAATGGCAAACTTAAGAGAAGAGCTACCGCAGTTCAGAACCAGTACTAACTTACTCGACATGGAAGTACCTATTAGTCAAAAGTGGCTAAAAAAAACGCAATCAGTCTATCATCCTAAAGTATGAAAGCTGGTACATTAATGATTACCATCATACTGCCAGCAAAAAGTTATCTGACAGCAAAAAAAGACGGTAATTTTACGTAAAAATTTGAAAGTCCCTTGGCTTTCAACGGCTCGGCCTCAGGATAATGAGGATAACCCGTTTTGCGGGCGCTGATAACGCGCCCAGAATAACGGCAGTCCCCAGCAAAAACAAAATTTTTTGAAGGATGTTATAGAAAGTTGTGTCGTTATTTAAATTTTTTAAATCTTGCTAAAGAAGTTGAGGTGAGCCATGGCAAATGAATCCAGCGTCGGCTGGTTTAAGACCTTCCAGCTTGGGCAGCACTACATGAAAACATGGCCGAACGATAAACGCCTCGCGCCAATTTTCCCGGAAAACCGCATTACGACCGCCACGCGGTTTGCGATCCGTTTTATGCCGCCATTGGCGGTTTTCACGCTGACCTGGCAAATCGCGCTCGGCGGCCAGCTGGGACCGGCAGTGGCCACCGCGCTATTCGCTTGCAGCCTGCCGATGCAGGGATTGTGGTGGCTGGGTCGCCGCTCCGTCACGCCGCTGCCGCCGACGCTGCTGCACTGGTTCCATGAGGTGCGTGAGAAGTTGCAGCAGGCGGGCCAGGCCATTGCGCCGCTTGAGGGTAAACCTACCTATCAGGCGTTGGCGGATCTGCTGAAGCGCGCCTTTCGTCAGCTGGACAAAACCTTCCTCGACGATCTCTGAGCCTGAATAGCCGGTTGCCCGATAATTTTTTGCGGCAACCTGGCTCAAATCAAAGAAAGGCGGGCTTATGATTCCGCCTTTTTGAACGCTGTGCGATTCTTGAACATCTTTTTACCTTGCCGTGAAACAGGAGTTGAAGATGGATATGACGCACGCGCAGCGCTTGATTCTTTCTAACCAGTATAAAATGATGACGCTGCTCGACCCGGACAACGGCGAACGCTATCGCCGGTTGCAGACCATTGTTGAGCGAGGCTACAGTCTGCAGATGCGCGAGCTGGATCGCGAATTTGGCGAGCTGAGCGAAGAGATATGCCGCACCATTATCAATATAATGGAAATGCACCATGCGCTGCTGGTCTCCTGGGAAAACCTGAAGGAGAGAGCGGACATTGACGAGCGTCGGCTACAGTTCCTCGGCTTTGACGCGGCGACCGAAGCGCGCTATCTGGGCTACGTGCGTTTTATGATCAATGTGGAAGGGCGCTATACCCACTTTGACGGCGGCACGCACGGCTTTAACGCTCAGACGCCGATGTGGGAAAAATATCAACGTATGCTTGCCGCCTGGCAAACCTGTCCGCGGCAGTATCATCTGTGCGCGACTGAGATTGCGCAAATCATCAACGCCTGAGAAGGAAACGCAAGTGAAGTGTAGAGGCTTTTTGTTCGATCTGGACGGCACCCTGGTGGATTCGTTACCGGCGGTGGAACGCGCATGGACTCACTGGGGCAAACGTCACGCTATTGATGCGGATGAGATCCTGAATTTTATCCATGGCAAGCAGGCTATCACCTCACTGCGTCACTTTATGCGCGGCAGCAGCGAAGAAGAGATCCAGCAGGAGTTTCGCCTGCTGGAGAAAACCGAAGCGGAGGATACCGACGGCGTCCGCGCGCTGCCTGGCGCCCGCGATCTGCTGGAGCAGCTCAACGCGCTTGAGATTCCCTGGGCGATCGTCACCTCCGGCTCGATGCCGGTGGCCTCGGCGCGTCGTCATGCGGCGGGACTGCCGCTGCCGGTCCACTTTGTCACTGCCGAGCAGGTGAAAAACGGCAAGCCGGAGCCGGATGCCTACCTGACCGGCGCAAAGCTGCTGGGGTTAAAACCTGAAGAGTGTGTAGTGGTAGAGGACGCGCCTGCCGGCATCCTTTCCGGCCTCGCCGCCGGCTGCGCGGTGATCGCCGTCAACGCGCCCGCCGATACGCCGCGCCTGGCGGAGACCGCGTTGCAGCTCACTACGCTCACCGCGCTGCGCATCAGCAAAGCGCCCGACGGCACGGTCACGGTGCTAACCCAAAACTGATTGATTTAACCCCGCTATCGCGGGGTTTGTTTTATGGCATGCTGCGCATTCAGGACGCATCTGATGGCGGGGAATGCTGTGAATAATCAACTTCTGTGGGTGCTGGGTCTGCTGGCGGTGACCGTCTGGCTGTTCGCGTCTGGCAGGCTGCGAATGGATGTCGTCGCACTGCTGGTGATCATCGCGTTTGTACTTAGCGGTACGCTGACGCTGCAGGAAGCCACCATCGGCTTCAGCGATCCCAATGTGATATTGATTGCCGCGCTGTTTGTGATAGGCGAGGGGCTGGTGCGTACCGGCGTCGCCCTGCAAACCGGCGAATGGCTCATGAAAATCGCCGGCAACAGCGAAAGCAAAATGATTTTCTGGCTGATGCTGACCGTGGCCGGACTGGGCGCGTTTATGAGCTCCACCGGCGTGGTGGCGATTTTTATTCCGGTCGTGCTGAGCGTTGCCGCCAAAATCGGATCGTCGCCGGCGCGGCTGATGATGCCGCTCAGCGTGGCGGCGCTGATCAGCGGGATGATGACGCTGGTGGCGACGCCGCCTAATCTGGTGGTAAACAGTGAGCTACAGCGCGAAGGGCTGGAGGGCTTCAGCTTTTTCGCCGTAACCCCTATTGGCCTGGTGGTGCTGGCGCTGGGCATTGGCTACATGCTGGTGGCGCGCTACTGGCTGGCCGCCCCGCCGGACGCTGCCGTCGCCGCCGCGCCGCGCCGCCGCAACTTCCGCGACCTTATCCGTGAATATCGTCTCAGCGGACGCGCCCGCCGTCTGGCGATACGCGCAGGCTCGCCGTTGATTGGCCGTCGTCTGGACGATCTCAAACTGCGTGAAAAGTATGGCGCCAACGTGGTGGGCCTGGAGCGCTGGCGTAAATTCCGCCGCGTGATGGTGACGGTGACCGGCGAGACGACGTTCCGCGACCGTGACGTGTTGCTGATTGATATGTCCGCCGCCGAGATCGATCTGCGGCAGTTTTGCAGCGAGCAGCGGCTGGAGCCGCTGATCCTGCGCGGCGACTACTTTTCCGACCGCGCCCGCGATGTCGGCATGGCGGAGGTATTGCTTACTCCTGATTCCGAATTGACCGGCAAAAGCGTGCGCGAGCTCGGTTTTCGCAGTCGCTTCGGCGTCAGCATCATCGGCATCCGACGACGCAACAGCCTGCTGGAGGGCACGCTGACCGACGAGCCGCTGGAAGTAGGCGATACGCTGCTGGCGATCGGCGACTGGCGCTGCATCCAGCAGCTGCAACAGCAAAAACGCGATCTGCTGCTGCTGGCGTTGCCTGCCGAGATCGATGAGGCGGTACCGGCGCACAGTCAGGCGCCGCATGCGCTGTTCAGCCTGGCGTTGATGGTGGCGCTGATGATCACCGATGTGATTCCGGGGCCCATCGCCGCCTTAATCGCCTGTCTGCTGATGGGGAAATTCCGCTGTATCGATATGGAAAGCGCCTGGAAAGCCATTCACTGGCCGGGTCTGATTCTGATCGCGGGCATGATGCCGTTTGCGCTGGCGTTGCAAAAGACCGGCGGCGTGGCGCTGGTGGTGCAGGGATTGATGGATGTGGCTGGCAGCAGAGGGCCGCACGTTATGCTGCTCTGCCTGTTTGTGCTGTGCGCCACTATCGGCCTGTTTATCTCCAATACGGCGACGGCGGTGCTGATGGCGCCGATTGGCGTGGCGGCGGCGCAGCAGATGGGCGTATCGCCTTATCCCTTCACCATGATTATCGCCATCGCCGCCTCCGCCGCCTTTATGACGCCGGTCTCATCGCCGGTCAATACGCTGGTGCTGGGGCCAGGCGGCTACCGCTTCGGCGACTTTGTGAAAATCGGCGTGCCCTTTACGCTGGTGGTGATGGCGGTCAGCGTGCTGCTGGTGCCGCTGCTGTTTCCTTTCTGACTTACAGCGGGGTGTCCTGGGATATCTCATCCAGAGAGAGGCTGAAGCTTGGCACAAAGACCTCGATAAAGTAATCCATCTCCTCGCTGCGCCGCTGCTGCAACGTTTTCTCCAGGCGCGCCAACGCTCGCCGGAACTCGTTGTTGCCGGCGGAAAGCTCTTCCAGGCACTTCAGGTAGGCGCACAGCGCGTCGGCCTGCTTAAGAATCGCGGTTTCCTCCTCGCTTTGCTGTTGTTCATCCAGCAGCGGACGCCAGGCGTCCTGCAATTCCGCAGGCAACATTTCAATCAGCTTATGGCGCGCAATTTCTTCGATCTTTTTATATTCATGGGCTATTTGGGCGTTGTAATACTTTACCGGCGTCGGCAGATCGCCAGTCAGCACTTCGCTGGCGTCATGATAGAGCGCGATCAGCGCGATGCGCTCCGCATTCAGGCTGCCATTGAATTTTTTATTTTTAATCAGCGCCAGCGCATGGGCGACCATCGCCACCTGCAGGCTGTGCTCAGAGACATTTTCCGTGCGCACGTTGCGCATCAGCGGCCAGCGGTTGATCAGTTTAAGACGGGAAAGATGGGCGAAAAAGTGGCTCTGCTTCATGAAAAAGGCGTCTCCTCAGGGCGGCTGCGGAAACCGGCGAACCCGATCTCCGCAGCGACACAGTATAGCCTTTTCATGACGCACGCTACAGCGGCTGCGCGCGTCATGCGGCCGACTATTGCCGGTAGCCTTCGAGGAAACGTCCGAACTTGCCGATCGCCATCTCCAGATCGTCAACGCGCGGCAGCGTAACGATGCGCACATGATCCGGCCACGGCCAGTTAAAGGCGGAACCCTGCACCAGCAGCACTTTTTCCTGCAACAGGAAGTCCAGCACCATTTTCTGGTCATCGTGAAGGTTAAACTTTTTCGCATCGATGCGCGGGAACATATAGAGCGCGCCCTGCGGCTTAACGCAGCTGACGCCGGGAATATCGTTGATCAGCTCCCACGCGCGTTGACGCTGCTCATAAAGACGCCCACCCGGCATAATGAATTCGCTGATGCTCTGATAGCCGCCCAGCGCGGTCTGAATCGCGTGCTGTGCCGGCACGTTGGCGCACAGGCGCATCGACGCCAGCATCTCCAGACCTTCGATATAGCCTTTCGCGTGCTTTTTCGGCCCGTTCAGCACCATCCAGCCCTGACGGAAGCCCGCCACGCGGTAGGTTTTTGACAAGCCGTTAAAGGTGACGGTCAGCAGATCGGGCGCCAGTGCGGCGATCGAATGGTGCTGTGCGGCGTCATACAGAATTTTGTCGTAAATCTCGTCAGCGAAAATAATCAGGTTATGTTCGCGCGCGATTTCCACGATCTCCATCAGCAGTTCTTTGCTGTAAACGGCGCCGGTGGGGTTATTCGGGTTGATAATCACGATGCCGCGCGTGCGGGGAGTGATTTTACTGCGGATATCCGCCAGGTCAGGGAACCAGCCGGCGGATTCGTCGCAGAGGTAATGCACCGCTTTGCCGCTGGAGAGAGAGACCGCCGCGGTCCACAGCGGATAGTCGGGCGCCGGCACCAGCATCTCATCGCCGCTGTTCAGCAGCGCCTGCATTGACTGCACGATCAGCTCAGAGACGCCGTTACCGATATAGATATCTTCAACGGTGACGTCGCGCATATCGCGCGCCTGGTAGTGCTGCATAATCGCTTTGCGTGCGGAGTAGAGTCCTTTGGAATCGCAGTAGCCCTGCGCGCCCGGCAGGTTGCGAATCACGTCGACCAAAATTTCATCTGGCGCTTCGAAGCCGAAGGGCGCTGGGTTGCCGATATTGAGCTTCAGCACCTTATTGCCTTCTTCTTCCAGGCGTTTGGCCTCTTTCAATACCGGACCGCGTATGTCATAGCAGACGTTATCCAGCTTCGAAGATTTTTCGATAATTGTATTCATTACTTGCGCCTTAACTGACAGAACTGCATTCCTGCCGTGGAAATAAACCCGCTCAATTTACTCTTCTGATATCCACTTTTGAAGGGCGGGCCAGGCTTTTGGCGCAACCGCGAGACAACGTCGCGCTGGCTGGTATGCAACATTAGCCAGCATGATTTATCTGGTATAAAAAACCATTTAACGAGTAAAAAGTAGCATTAATAACTGTTATCGCCGTTTTTGCTGTAAACCTTGCACAACGGTTTGCGAGCCAGATCAGAAAAAGAAGTAAAGTAAGATAAAAATAGTAGATTGATACGGAACGAAACAGTTAAATTTTGCTACTTAAAGTGTCGATAACCTGAAAAGCGCAGAACGATCCATCGCGTTCTCTTTTTCGACACCTTCCGCTCATCATCTGTCCTGTCGCACAACAGGATGCTTTTCAGGCGAGGGAGGGCAAAAAGCAATCCAGGGAAAAAGGCGTATTAATGCTAAAATGGTGCTTTATTGATAAGAAAAATGCGATTGGGGCTTAAAAAGTAAGCGTCGTTGTGGCAGGATATCCATCAACGGGCTTTGTGACAAAAATAAGTACGTCAGACTGCGGCTAAAAGCTGCAGCGGCGTCAGTAAAGGTTAAGTCCGGTTGGTTATTATGTTTTTGCGTTATGCAGTTTTGCTGACGTGCCATATTGAAGTTATGAACCAGCGGCCCCGAAGTTAGCTCGCCTGAAGTTAGCTCGGTTTCCATCAATAAGCAGGACGCGTTTGGCGTTTAGGTTCAGCGCGTATGCGCTCAATGATTGTCAACCTAAAATACTGACGGCACTGGCGGAGTTGTATGCATCTCCTTCAGCAGTAGAGTGAATAGCAGCTTTTCATTTTTACAGTTTAAAGCTGTCGTTTCCTGACGGGAAACGTCATTTTTGCCAGCTTTATCTCCGTCTGACATTTGATCGACGGAAGTAACACCAGGGTAGTTGTTCTTAAAAACTTATAAGTGAAGAAAAAAATATGACTAGTGCAAATCGTCCGATACTCAATCTCGATCTCGATCTGCTGAGAACCTTCGTAGCAGTCGCCGATCTCAACACCTTTGCTGCCGCGGCGGCCGCCGTCTGCAGAACGCAGTCGGCGGTGAGCCAGCAGATGCAGCGTCTGGAGCAGCTGGTGGGCAAAGAGCTGTTTGCTCGCCATGGCCGTAACAAGCTGCTGACCGAGCATGGCATTCAGTTGCTCGGTTATGCCCGAAAAATCTTACGTTTTAATGACGAAGCCTGTACCTCGCTGATGTACAGCAACGTGCAGGGCGTTCTGACCATCGGCGCGTCCGATGATACATCAGATACGATTTTGCCGTTCCTGCTGAACCGCGTAACCTCTGTCTATCCGAAGCTGGCGATCGACGTTCGCGTAAAACGCAACCCGTTTATGATGGAGATGCTGAACCAGGGCGAAGTTGACCTGGTGGTCACCACCTCCAGCCCAGGCGCTTTTACTCATCAGGTGCTGCGCACGTCGCCGACGCTATGGTATTGCGCCGCCGATTATATCTTCCAGCGCGGCGAAGCGATTCCTCTGGTGCTGCTGGATGAGCCAAGCCCTTATCGCGATATGGCGATCGACCATCTTAACGAAGCGGGCATTCCGTGGCGTATCTCTTACGTCGCGTCAACGCTGGCGGCCGTACGCGCGGCGGTGAAAGCGGGTCTGGGCGTGACCGCGCGTCCGGTAGAAATGATGAGTCCTGAACTGCGCGTAATGGGCGCGGCGGAAGGGCTGCCGGTGCTGCCGGATACGCAGTACCTGCTGTGTCGTAACCCGGACAGTGAAAACGAACTGGCGCTGGCGATTTTCAACGCTATGGAATCAAGCAACGACCCGTATAACTTGGCGCTGGCCGCACAGGGCGACGCGATGTTGTTGGATGATGAAGAATAAGTATTAATAATGAGAATTTTTCTCATTATTAATGGCGTTTTTTGAATAAAAGCGCCGGAAAAAAGCCTCTCGAGCGTTAATGGCGCCGGGAGGCTTTTTTTATGGTGCTTTCCTGGCGTTATTCTGCTTGTTTTGCCGCTGTTAATTGCATCGCTGTGCTGAAAAGCGTCGGTCGTTTGACCAAAAGGTTTTTCTTGTCTTCAACGGGCTACTTTATTCATTTTGCTTAAAAAATAATCATGCGAACTGTCTGTTATTTTAGCAAAAAGGGTAAAAGTGTGTCCTGGATCAAAAAAATAACCCTGTTGTGGGGCAGGAAATCTTTCATTTTCCTGTCAAAATATGTTTGTTAAATGCACGATCCAAGCGTGCAAATACCCACTACACTTAATTTACATTCATAAACTGACACGATTTAGCCTAATTTCTGCGCATCATATGTTAATAAAATGATGCTAGTGTAAATTAACGTGTGGATACTTTTGTCAAAGTTGACAAAAGGTTATAGAAAGGGGTAAAAAACCCCATTAAATTGCTGCTTATAGGTTAAAGACAGCATATTTTATAAGGTTTTTCATCCTTCCCTTGAATTAATGTGGTGTGTTCTTCGCCATCGGCTTCGCAGGACGCTAAACGCCACTTTTGATGAGTAAGCAGAGAGTATGTCAACAACCACAGAAGTTATCGCTCATCACTGGGCATTCGCTGTTTTTATCGTTGTCGCTTTTGGCCTGTGCATCTTTATGCTGGCCGGCGGCTGGCTGTTGGGCGGCCGCGCTCGCGCTCGCCATAAAAACACGCCTTTTGAATCCGGCATCGATCCGGTTGGTAGCACGCATCTTCGCCTTTCTGCCAAGTTCTATCTCGTGGCGATGTTCTTCGTCATCTTCGACGTGGAAGCCCTCTTTTTATACGCATGGTCGACATCGATCCGCGAAAGCGGCTGGGTCGGCTTTGTTGAAGCCGCAATTTTCATTTTGGTGCTGTTGGCTGGACTGGTTTATCTGGTGCGTATTGGCGCGCTGGATTGGGCGCCTGCGCGTCGTCGCGTGGACGTTGATACCGGCAAGGTCACTAACACCAACCCTCAAAAGCAGTAACAGCGAGGCATTAAGATGGACTATACGCTCACCCGCATAGACCCCAACGGTGGTGAGAACGACCGTTATCCCCTGCAGAAACAGGAGATCGTTCCAGACCCACTGGAGCAGCACGTCCACCGTAGCGTTTACATGGGCAAACTGGAACACGCGCTGCACGACATGGTGAACTGGGGTCGTAAAAACTCTCTCTGGCCGTATAACTTCGGCCTTTCCTGTTGTTACGTGGAGATGACCACCTCGTTTACCGCCGTGCATGACGTTGCGCGCTTCGGTTCAGAAGTGCTGCGCGCCTCGCCGCGTCAGGCGGACTTCATGGTGGTCGCCGGTACGCCCTTTAAAAAGATGGCGCCGGTTATTCAGCGTCTTTATGACCAGATGCTGGAGCCGAAGTGGGTTATCTCCATGGGCGCCTGCGCTAACTCGGGCGGCATGTACGACATCTATTCCGTCGTGCAGGGCGTCGATAAGTTCCTGCCGGTAGACGTCTATATTCCCGGCTGCCCGCCGCGCCCGGAAGCTTATATGCAGGCGCTGCTGCTGCTGCAGGAATCGATCGGCAAAGAGCGTCGTCCGCTCTCGTGGGTCGTAGGCGACCAGGGCGTATACCGCGCCAATATGCAGGCCGAGCGCGAAAGGAAGCGCGGCGAGCGTATTGCGGTGACCAACCTGCGCACCCCGGACGAAATTTAAAACAACTGTTTATGGATGAGGCCTGACACGCCGCGCAATAACATTACAAACCAACGCGCGCACCTCATCCTGACACCAACGACTTCGCGCCTGTTTTCAGGCCAGAATGGTGAGTAACGTATGACAGATTTGACCACGCAAGATCTCGCTCAGCCTGCATGGCAAACCCGGGATCATCTGGATGATCCGGTGATCGGCGAGCTGCGTAACCGTTTTGGGCCGGATGCCTTTACTGTTCAGCCAACCCGCACCGGGATGCCGGTCGTTTGGGTAAAACGCGAACAGCTGCTGGAAATTGGGGAATTTCTGCGTAAACTGCCGAAACCCTATGTGATGCTCTACGATCTGCACGGCATGGATGAGCGCCTGCGCACTCACCGTAACGGCCTGCCTGCCGCCGATTTCTCCGTTTTCTATCATCTGCTGTCCATTGAACGTAATCGCGACATTATGCTCAAGGTCGCTTTGTCCGAAAACGACATGCACCTGCCGACTTTTACCAAACTTTTCCCGAACGCCAACTGGTATGAGCGTGAAACCTGGGAGATGTTCGGCGTCACGTTCGACGGTCACCCGCATCTGACACGCATCATGATGCCGCCGACCTGGGAAGGCCACCCGCTGCGTAAAGACTACCCGGCACGCGCCACCGAGTTCGACCCGTATGAGCTGACTAAGCAGAAAGAAGATCTGGAAATGGAAGCGCTGCTCTTCAAACCGGAAGAGTGGGGAATGAAACGCGGCACCGAAAACGAGGACTTTATGTTTCTCAACCTCGGTCCAAACCACCCGTCGGCGCACGGTGCCTTCCGCATCATTCTGCAACTGGACGGCGAAGAGATCGTCGACTGCGTGCCGGATATCGGCTACCACCATCGCGGCGCGGAAAAAATGGGCGAACGCCAGTCCTGGCATAGCTACATTCCCTATACCGACCGCGTGGAATATCTGGGCGGCTGCGTCAACGAAATGCCTTACGTGCTGGCGGTTGAGAAACTGGCAGGCATCGTAGTGCCGGATCGCGTTAACGTGATTCGCGTGATGCTCTCCGAGCTGTTCCGCATCAATAGCCACCTGCTCTACATCTCCACCTTTATTCAGGACGTCGGCGCAATGACGCCGGTGTTCTTCGCCTTTACCGACCGTCAGAAAATTTACGACGTGGTGGAAGCGATTACCGGTTTCCGTATGCACCCGGCCTGGTTCCGCATCGGCGGCGTCGCGCACGACCTGCCGAACGGCTGGGAACGCCTGATGCGTCAGTTCCTCGACTGGATGCCGAAGCGCCTGAAAGAGTATGAAACCGTCGCGCTGAAAAACAGCGTGCTGGTGGGACGCGCCAAAGGCGTCGCCGCCTACGGCAAAGACGAAGCGCTGGCCTGGGGCACCACCGGCGCCGCGCTGCGCGCCACCGGCGTCGACTTCGACGTGCGTAAATGGCGTCCATACTCCGGCTACGAAAACTTCGACTTTGAGATTCCCGTCGGCAGCGGTGTCAGCGACGCCTACACCCGCGTAATGCTGAAAATGGAAGAGATGTGGCAGAGCCTGCGCATTCTGGAACAGTGCCTGAACAACATGCCTGCCGGGCCGTTCAAAGCCGATCATCCGCTGACCACGCCGCCGCCGAAAGAGCGCACGCTGCAGCATATTGAAACGCTGATCACTCACTTCCTGCAGGTTTCATGGGGACCGGTGATGCCCGCTAACGAATCGCTGCAAATGATTGAGGCGACCAAAGGGATCAACAGCTACTACCTGACCAGCGACGGCAGCACCGTAAGCTATCGCACGCGTATTCGTACGCCAAGCTTCCCGCATCTGCAGCAGATCCCATCGGTGATCCGCGGCAGCCTGGTATCCGACCTGATCGTTTACCTGGGTAGTATCGATTTTGTTATGTCAGACGTGGACCGCTAATTATGCACGATCAAAAAATTGCCATCGAAACGATCGACCCGAATGAGGTCTTTGAGCTGAGTGCGGCAGAACGCGACGCGATAGAGCATGAAAAACACCATTATGAAGATGCACGCGCAGCCTCAATCGAAGCGCTGAAGATCGTGCAGAAGCAGCGCGGCTGGGTGCCGGATGGTGCCATCAATGCCATCGCCGAAGTGCTGGGCATTCCCGCCAGCGACGTAGAAGGCGTTGCGACATTCTACAGCCAGATTTTCCGTCAGCCGGTAGGGCGCCACGTTATCCGCTATTGCGACAGCGTGGTCTGTCACATTACCGGCTATCAGGGCATTCAGGCCGCGCTGGAGCAGACGCTGAACATCAAGCCGGGTCAGACCACTGACGACGGCCGCTTCACGCTTCTGCCGACCTGCTGCCTGGGTAACTGTGATAAAGGCCCGACGATGATGGTGGACGAGGACACCCATGTTCACCTGACGCCGGAAAACATCCCATCGTTACTGGAGCAGTATCAATGACAGTTAAAGAAATCATTCGTACTGCGGAAACGCATCCGCTGACCTGGCGCATGCGCGACGACAAGCAGCCGGTCTGGTTTGACGAATACCGCAGCAAAAACGGCTACGCTGGCGCGGAAAAGGCGCTGAAAGGCATGGCGCCGGACGAAATCGTCACGCTGGTAAAAGATTCCGGCCTGAAAGGGCGCGGCGGCGCAGGCTTCTCCACCGGTTTGAAGTGGAGCCTGATGCCGAAAGACGAATCGATGAACATTCGTTATCTGCTCTGCAACGCCGATGAGATGGAGCCGGGCACCTATAAAGACCGCCTGCTGATGGAGCAGATGCCGCATCAGCTGGTGGAAGGGATGCTGATCAGCGCCTTCGCGCTGAAAGCTTATCGCGGCTACATCTTCCTGCGCGGCGAATATATCGAGGCGGCGGTGCATCTGCGCCGCGCTATCGCTGAAGCGACCGAAGCCGGTTTCCTCGGAAAGAATATTCTCGGCACTGGCTTCGATTTCGAGCTGATCGTGCATACCGGCGCGGGGCGCTATATCTGCGGCGAAGAAACGGCGCTGATCAACTCGCTGGAAGGCCGCCGCGCCAACCCGCGCTCCAAACCGCCGTTCCCGGCCTCTGCTGGCGTATGGGGCAAGCCGACCTGCGTCAACAACGTGGAAACGCTCTCCAACGTGCCCGCTATCCTTGCTAACGGCGTGGAGTGGTACAAGGGGCTGTCGAAAAGCGACGATGCGGGCACCAAGATGATGGGCTTCTCCGGGCGCGTGAAAAACCCTGGCGTCTGGGAGCTGCCGTTCGGCATTACGGCGCGTGAAATTCTGGAAGATTACGCGGGCGGCATGCGCGACGGACTGAAATTCAAAGCCTGGCAGCCAGGCGGCGCCGGCACCGATTTCCTGACCGAGCAGCACCTCGATCTGCCGATGGAGTTCGCCAGTATCGGTAAAGCGGGCAGCCGTCTCGGCACCGCGCTGGCGATGGCGGTAGACCACGAGATCAATATGGTGTCGCTGGTGCGCAACCTGGAAGAGTTCTTCGCACGCGAATCGTGCGGCTGGTGTACGCCGTGCCGCGACGGTCTGCCGTGGAGCGTAAAAATTTTGCGCGCGCTGGAGCAGGGCAAAGGCCAGCCGGGCGATATCGAGACGCTGCTGCAGCTCTGCCGACAGCTCGGCCCAGGTAAAACGTTCTGCGCCCATGCGCCCGGCGCGGTCGAGCCTTTACAGAGCGCCATCAAGTATTTCCGTAAAGAGTTCGAAGCCGGCATCGCGCCGCAGGTTTTTGGCAATGCCCGTCATATTAACGGCATTCAGCCTAACCTGCTGAAAGCGCGCTGGTAAAACAGAGCAGCAACGGAATACGGTTAGCGCCGCTTTACCCTGTCGCCTGGCGCAGCGATGAATCAGTCCCCCGCGCTTACAGAAATAAGCAAGCGCGGTGAGTGAAGGCAGCCAACACCGCTGCGGCCTGAAAGGCGAAGGGTAAAAAAGAATTGTGTTTAACGCTCGGAAATCCGAGCCTTACGGAAGCATGTTCACTATGGCTACAATTCATGTAGACGGTAAAGAATATGAGGTGGACGGGGCGGACAACCTGCTGCAGGCGTGTCTCTCCCTTGGCCTGGATATTCCTTATTTTTGCTGGCATCCGGCGCTGGGAAGCGTTGGCGCCTGCCGCCAGTGCGCGGTAAAGCAATACCAAAACGCTGAGGATACCCGCGGTCGCCTCGTCATGTCCTGCATGACGCCCGCCGCCGACGGCACCTTTATTTCTATTGATGATAGTGAAGCGAAAGAGTTCCGTGAAAGCGTGGTCGAGTGGCTGATGACCAACCACCCGCACGATTGTCCTGTCTGCGAAGAGGGTGGCAACTGCCATCTGCAGGATATGACGGTGATGACCGGCCACAGCTTCCGCCGCTACCGCTTCACCAAGCGCACCCACCGCAACCAGGATCTCGGTCCGTTTATCTCCCACGAGATGAACCGCTGTATCGCCTGCTATCGCTGCGTGCGCTATTACAAAGATTATGCCGACGGCAAAGATCTGGGCGTTTACGGCGCACATGACAACGTCTACTTCGGCCGCCCGGAAGAGGGTACGCTGGAGAGCGAATTCTCCGGCAACCTCGTGGAAATTTGCCCGACCGGCGTTTTTACCGACAAAACCCACTCCGAACGCTACAACCGTAAATGGGACATGCAGTTCGCGCCGAGCATCTGCCAGCAGTGCAGCGTCGGCTGCAACATCAGCCCAGGCGAACGCTATGGCGAACTGCGCCGTATCGAAAACCGCTACAACGGCAGCGTGAACCACTACTTCCTGTGCGATCGTGGCCGTTTCGGCTATGGCTATGTGAACCGTAAGGATCGTCCGCGTCAGCCGATGCAGCGTCGCGGCGACAACTGGGTGGCGCTTAACGCTGAACAGGCGATACAGGGCGCGGCGGATGTGCTGCGTCAGGCGAAAAAAGTGATCGGCATCGGCTCGCCGCGCGCCAGCGTGGAAAGCAACTTCGCCCTGCGCGAACTGGTCGGCGCGGCCAACTTCTCCACCGGCATGCCGGCGGGCGAGCAGGCGCGGCTGGATCTGATGCTGAAAGTATTGCGCGAAGGCGGCATCCATACGCCGGCGCTGCGTGAAATCGAAAGCTACGATGCGGTGCTGGTGCTGGGCGAAGATCTGACCCAGACCGGCGCGCGCGTGGCGCTGGCGGTGCGTCAGGCCGTGAAGGGCAAGGCGCGTGAAATGGCGGCGGCGCAGAAAGTCGCCGACTGGCAGATCGCCGCCATTCTGAATATCGGCCAACACGCCAAACATCCGCTGTTCGTCACTAACGTCGATGAAACCCGCTTAGATGATATCGCCGCCTGGAGCTACCGCGCGCCGGTGGAAGATCAGGCGCGTCTCGGCTTCGCCATCGCCCATGCGCTTGATGAAAGCGCCCCGGCGGTTAGCGATTTCGACAGCAGTCTCAACAGCAAAGTCGATGTGATCGTGCAGGCGCTGGCCGGTGCGAAAAAACCGTTAATCATCTCCGGCACCCATTCCGGCAGCGAAGCGATGATTGAAGCGGCGGCTAACGTAGCGCGCGCGCTGAAAGGCCGCGGCGCCGACGTCGGCATTACGCTGATCGCCTCCGCCGCCAACAGCGTCGGCCTGGGCATGATCGGCGGCATGACGCTTGACGATGCGCTGAACCAGCTGGAGAGCGGCAGCACCGACGCGGTGGTGGTCATGGAGAACGATCTCTACCGTCACGCGCCGAAAGCGAAGGTGGACGCGGCCCTGCGCCACGTTGACAACGTTATCGTGCTCGATCATCAGCGCACCGCGACCATGGAAAAAGCGGGTCTGATTCTGTCGGGCGCCAGCTTTGCCGAAAGCGACGGCACGCTGATTAACCAGGAAGGACGCGCGCAACGCTTCTTCCAGGTTTACGATCCTGCTTATTACGATCATCAGGTAGTCATGCTGGAAAGCTGGCGCTGGCTGCACTCGCTGCACAGCGCCATCCAGAGCCGCCGCGTCGACTGGACGCAGCTCGATCATGTTATCGACGCCGTGGCGCTCGCGCTGCCGCAGCTGAAAGGCATTAAAGAGGCCGCGCCGGACGCCTCTTTCCGCATTCGCGGTCAGAAGCTGGCGCGTTCGCCGCATCGCTCCAGCGGACGCACCGCCGCGCGCGCCAATATCAGCGTGCACGAGCCGCGTCAGCCGCAGGATGTGGATACCATGTTCTCCTTCTCGATGGAAGGCAACAACCAGCCCAGCGCGCCGCGCTCGGATATTCCTTTCGCCTGGGCGCCAGGCTGGAACTCTCCGCAGGCGTGGAATAAGTTCCAGGATGAAGTAGGCGGCAAACTGCGCAACGGCGATCCCGGCGTGCGTCTGTTTGAAGCTTCCGCAGGCCAGCTTAGCTGGTTCGATCGCGTGCCGACCGCCTTCGCCCGCAACGGCGGCTGGCGCGTCGCGCCTTACTACAACCTGTTCGGCAGCGAAGAGATGTCGCAGCGCGCGCCGGTGATGCAGCAGCGTATGCCGCAGCCGGCGATAGTGATCAACCCGGCCGACGCCGCCACGCTCGGCGTTAACGCTGGCGCGGCGCTGGAGCTGAACTGCGCCGGCGAAACGCTGCGTCTGCCCGTCCGCTTCTCGGACGCGTTGCAGGCGGGGCAGGTGGGCTTGCCGCTCGGCATGCCGGGCGTTCCGCCGTTCCTGTCGGGCGCCGACATTGAGACTCTGCGGGAGGCGGCACAATGAGCTGGTTGACACCGGATGTTATCGATATTTTGCTGGGCGTACTGAAAGCGATCGTCATCCTGCTGGTGGTGGTTGCCTGCGGCGCCTTTATGAGCTTCGGCGAGCGCCGTCTGCTCGGTCTGTTCCAGAACCGCTACGGGCCTAACCGTGTCGGCTGGGGCGGATCGCTGCAGCTGGTGGCGGACATGATCAAAATGTTCTTTAAAGAGGACTGGGTTCCGCCGTTTACCGATCGCTTTATCTTCACCCTGGCGCCGGTTATCGCCTTCGTTTCGCTGCTGTTGGCGTTCGCTATCGTGCCGGTCAGTCCGACCTGGATGGTGACCGACCTGAACATCGGGCTGCTGTTCTTCCTGATGATGGCGGGCCTGGCGGTCTATGCGGTGCTGTTCGCTGGCTGGTCGAGCAACAACAAATACTCGCT
>OKNF01000082.1_pt1 | contig 28679 bp, 32 predicted proteins | sample 1613121 | NCBI WGS metagenome assembly OKNF01 (sample SAMN04436838, study PRJEB24849) | human gut metagenome | biome: human gut; feature: NICU; material: stool | host: Homo sapiens | place: USA: Saint Louis, MO | collected 2011-09-08
ACAAACGCTTTATCGCAATGGGTGGCAAAACATTCTAAACGGCTGTGCGTGTTTAAAGCCGCGCAGCCCATCATTACCGCCCAGTTCGATCAATACCCAGCGCGGTTTGTGCTGCTGTAGCAGCGCCGGCAGACGCGCCAGGCCCTGCGCCGCCGTGTCGCCGCTGATGCTGCCGTTCACCACCTGCGGCTGCTGCCGCCACTTTTTATCCAGCAGCGCGGGCCAGGCTTCACCAGCGGACATGCGGTAGCCGGCGCTCAGGCTGTCGCCCAGCACCAGCAGGGTATCGGCTGACGCGACGCGCGCCAGCAACAGTAACAACAACAGGAAGGGATAATGCCAGCGGAAAACATTGTTGAAGTTCATCATCTTACTAAATCCGTCGGTGAAGGGGAGCATCAGCTGTTCATCCTTACCGGAGTTGACCTGGTTGTCAAACCAGGGGAGAGCATCGCCCTGATTGGCGAATCCGGCTCAGGCAAGTCGACGCTGCTGGGCATTCTGGCCGGGCTGGATGATGGCAGCAGCGGCGAGGTGCGTCTCTGCGGCCAGTCCCTGCCGCAGATGGATGAGGAGCAGCGCGCCGCATTGCGCGCGCGTCATGTCGGCTTTGTCTTTCAATCTTTTATGCTGGTGCCGACGCTGAGCGCGCTGGAAAATGTACAGCTTCCGGCGCTGCTGCGCGGTGAATCGGACCGGCTAAGCCGCGAGCAGGCGCAAAGTCTGCTGGCGCAGCTCGGCCTGGGCAAGCGGCTGCATCACCTGCCGACGCAGCTTTCCGGCGGCGAGCAGCAGCGCGTGGCGCTGGCGCGCGCCTTTAACGGGCGTCCCGACGTGCTGTTCGCCGATGAGCCGACCGGCAACCTCGATCGTCAAACCGGCGACCGCATCGCTGACCTGCTGTTTTCCATGAATCGCGACAGCGCCACCACGCTGATCCTCGTCACGCACGACGCGCAGCTGGCGGCGCGTTGCGATCGTCGGCTGCGCGTCCGCGACGGTAAGCTGTGGGAGGAAGCATGATCTGGCGTTGGTTCTGGCGCGAGTGGCGTTCGCCCTCGCTGCTGATCGTCTGGCTGGCGCTGACGTTGTCGGTCGCCTGCGTGCTGGCGCTGGGTACGCTCGGCGACCGCATGGAGAAAGGGCTGACCCAGCAGAGCCGCGAGTTTATGGCGGGCGACCGCACGCTGCGCAGCAGCCACAGCGCGCCGCAGGCGTGGCTGGAGCAGGCGCAACGGCAGGGGCTCCAGCTCTCCGCTCAGCTCACCTTTATGACCATGACCTTTGCGGGCGACAGCCCGCAGCTGGCGGCGATCAAGGCGGTAGACGCCAGCTATCCGATGTTCGGCAAGCTGCGCACCGAACCGCCGGGCCTGAAGCCTCAGCCGGGCAGCGTGCTGCTGGCGCCGCGGCTGATGGCGCTGCTGGCGGTGAAGCCCGGCGACGAACTGGAGGTCGGCGATGCTCGTCTGCGCATCGCCGGCGCGATTTTACAGGAGCCTGACGCCGGGTTTAATCCTTTTCAGACCGCGCCGCGCCTACTGATGAACCTGGCGGACGTGGAGAAAACCGGCGCGATTCAGCCCGGCAGCCGCGTAGCCTGGCGCTATAAGTTCGCTGGCGACGCCGAGGCGCTCAGCCGCTATGACCGCTGGATTACGCCGCAGCTGAAAAGCGATCAGCGCTGGCTCAGCGTCGAGAATTCCGAAGATGCGCTGGGCCGTTCGATGCAGCGCGCGCAGCAGTTCCTGCTGCTATCGGCGTTGCTGACGCTGCTGCTCTCGGTCGCGGCGGTCGCGGTGGCGATGAGCCACTACTGCCGCAGCCGTTACGACTTGGTGGCGGTGCTGAAGACGCTGGGCGCCGGTCGCGGCGCGCTGCGGCGGCTGATCGTCGGACAATGGTTCGCGGTGCTGCTGCTAGCCGCGCTGGCTGGCGGCGTGCTGGGCGCGGGGTTTGAGGCGCTGCTGCTGCGGATGCTGCGGCCGGTGTTGCCAGGCGAACTGCCGTCTGCCGGGGTCTGGCCCTGGATTTGGGCGCTGGGCGCGCTGTTTGTGATTTCGCTGCTGGTGGGGCTGCGTCCTTATCGGCTGCTGCTGGAGACCCAGCCGTTGCGCGTGCTGCGGCAGGACGCCATCGCGCCGGTCTGGCCGCTGCGTTACTATCTGCCTGTGATGGCGCTGGTGGTGGTTGCGCTGCTGGTACTGCTGGTGGGCAACAGCAAACTGCTCTGGGCGCTGCTGGGCGGCATTGTGCTGCTGGCGCTGCTTTTGGCCGCGCTGGGGTGGGGCGCGCTCTGGCTGCTGGGGCGTCTGACGCTGCGCAGGCTGGCGTTGCGGCTGGCGGTGAATCGCCTGCTGCGTCAGCCCTGGGCGACGCTGAGCCAGCTGGCCGCCTTTTCGCTCTCCTTTATGCTGTTGGCGCTGCTGCTGGTGCTGCGCGGCGATCTGCTTGAACGCTGGCAGCAACAGTTGCCCGCCGACAGCCCCAACTATTTTCTGCTGAATATCAGCCGCGACCAGGTGGCGGACGTGCAGCGTTTTCTGGTTCAGCGCGAGATTCATCCCGGCACCTTCTATCCCATCGCCAGGGTGCGCCTGACGGAGATTAACCATCAGAAGGTCGATCCGCGTCGCGACAGCGCGCTTAACCGCGAGTTGAATCTGACCACGCTGTCGCATCGGCCTGAGCATAATCCGATCGTGGCCGGCGAGTGGCCGCCGCGCGCTGGCGAGGTCTCTATGGAAGCGGAGCTGGCCGACCGGCTCGGCGTCAGGCTCGGTGATACGCTGACCTTTACCGGCGATACCCAACAGTTCAGCGCTAAAATCAGCAGCCTGCGTAAAGTGGATTGGGAAAGCCTGCGTCCCAACTTCTTCTTTATCTTTCCGCCGGGTGCGCTGGATGAACAACCGCAGACCTGGCTTACCAGCTTCCGTCTCGACGGGCATCCTGAAACGCTGGCGCAGCTTAACCGCGCCTTTCCGACGCTCAGCCTGCTCGATATCGGCGCGATGATGCGTCAGATCGGCCAGATACTGACGCAGGTCAGCCAGGCGCTGGAAATCATGGTAGTGCTGGTGACCGGTTGCGGCATTCTGCTGCTGCTGGCGCAGATACAGGTAGGGATGCGGCAACGACGCCAGGAGCTGGTGGTCTATCGCACACTGGGCGCGGGTAAAAAGCTGCTGCGCGCGACATTATGGTGCGAGTTTGCCCTACTGGGCGTGGTGGCTGGCGGCGCGGCGGCGCTGGGGGCGGAGGCGGCGCTGTGGGGATTGCAGCGCAAAGTGTTCGATTTTCCGTGGCAGCCGGATTACCGACTCTGGATAGTGTTGCCGCTGAGCGGCGCGCTGCTGCTTTCGCTGTGCGGCGGCTGGCTGGGCATTCGACTGTTGCGTGGCAAAGCGCTGTTCCGCAGCTTCTGATAAAAACGGCCCGCATGCGCGGGCCGTTGAGGTTCAAAAACGCTGGGGCTGGCTGTCTTCATGGACAGCGCACGCCTTACCCTAAAAGGCTCTGCGCCCAGGCGATGCCGCTGGCGTACTCCGGCGGCAGCATCGGCGTCAGCGCCGTCAGCGCGGCGGCGATACGCTGGCCGTCAGGATCGCTGAGGTTCAGGTGTCCCACCTTGCGACCCGGACGCACCTCTTTCTCATACCAGTGCAGATGCACCAGCGGCTCGCTTAGCCACTGCGGATTCACATCGGTGCCGATCAGATTGATCATCACCGACGGCGTGCTGACCACCGGCGTCGGCAGCGGCAGGTCGAGAATGGCGCGTAAATGCAGCTCAAACTGGCTGACGGACGCGCCGTTTTGCGTCCAGTGGCCGCTATTGTGTACGCGCGGCGCCAGCTCGTTAATCAACAGCCCCGCGGGCGTGACAAAGCACTCCATTGCCATGACGCCGACATAGTTCAGCTCATGCAGAATGGCGCTCAGCATTTGTTCCGCCTGCTGTTGCTGCGCCTTGTCCGGCTGCGGCAGCGCCACGCTGGTGCGCAGAATGCCTTCCTGATGCAGGTTGTGCGTCAGCGGATAGAACACCGTCGCGCCGTTATGTCCGCGCGCGCCGACCAGCGACACCTCGCCGGAAAAGTTGATGCCCTGTTCAACGATGCACTCCCCGTAGCACTCGTCCGGCAGCGCGGCGGTTTCCGCTGCGCGCAGACGCCACTGGCCGCGCCCGTCATAGCCGCCGGTGCGACGCTTCACGATCGCCAGTTCGCCCAGACGGGCGAAAACCTGCGGCCACTCCTGCGCAGAGGAGAGCAACTGCCAGGGCGCGGTCGCCAGGCCCAGCCGATCAAGTAGCTGCTTTTGGGTTAACCGATCGGCAAGCAGCGGAAAAATCTCGCGGTTCACAAACGCCGGATGGCGCGCCAGCTCACGCGTCAGGGCGGTTTCCGGCCAGCGTTCGATTTCAGCGGTGATCACGCTTTGCTGAATCGGCAGCGCTTCCGGCTCGGCGTCCAGCCCCACCGGATAGACGGCGATGCCCAGCGGTTCGCCCGCCTGACGCAGCATACGGCCCAACTGACCATTTCCTAATACGCAAACTGGCTTCATGCTTCCTCCCGCGGATCGGGATTATTCAATACGTCGTCGGTCTGCGCCTGACGCCAGGCGGCAAGGCGCGTCGCCAGTTCGCCGTCATGGATCGCCAGAATCTGTGCGGCCAGCAGGGCGGCGTTGGCGGCGCCCGCTTTGCCGATCGCCAGCGTGCCCACCGGGATGCCGCGCGGCATCTGTACGATGGAGTAGAGACTGTCGACGCCGCTCAGCGCGGCGCTCTGCACCGGCACGCCCAGCACCGGCACCAGCGTTTTCGCCGCCAGCATGCCCGGCAGGTGGGCCGCGCCGCCGGCGCCTGCGATAATCACCTGATAGCCTTTTTCCGCCGCGCCTTCGGCAAAGCTGAACAGCTTATCCGGCGTGCGGTGAGCGGAAACGATTTCAACATGGAAGGGAACGGCCAGAGCGGTAAGGATCTCCGCAGCGAACTGCATTGTGGCCCAGTCACTTTTGGAACCCATGACGATGGCGATGCGGGTCGGGGCGGCGTTAAGAGACATGCGGATCTGACTCCTGTGATTATGCAAAGGTCACCGGCGTGGTTGCCACGCGGTCGGGAAGGGCACAGAGAATAGCATGTCTCTTCGGCAAGGAAAACGGTTGCGTAGCCCGATAACGGGCGCTGAAGCGGGATCTTTTCCGCTTCAGAAAGGGAAGTGAATCAGGTTAATCGCCTGCGGGGTAACTTCAATCATCGAACCGGCGCTGTGCCAGGCGCCCAGCACCAGCCGCTCTGCGGGCTGGCCGTTCGCCGTCAGCGTATGGACCGCCGGACGATGGGTATGACCGTGGATCAACCACTGAACCTGATGGCGCTGCATCGCCTCGCTGACCGCCTGCGCATTGACATCCATAATTGCCGTGGACTTCTGGCTGTTGGCGTTTTTGCTGCCGTCGCGCATACGCAGCGCGATACGCTGACGCAGCCGCAGCGGCAGGGCGAGAAACAGCCTCTGCAGCCAGCGCTGATGCACCTTGCGGCGAAAGCGCTGATAGCCTTCATCGTCGGTGCAGAGCGTGTCGCCATGCATAATCAATATCGAACGACCATAGAGATTCAGCACCTGCTCCTCAGGCAGCAGCGTCATGCCGCTGGCGCGGGCGTAGCGCTGGCCGAGCAGAAAATCGCGGTTGCCGTGAATAAACCAGACCGGCAACGGCAGCGTGCGCAGCGCCGTCGCGATCTGCTGATGAAGCGGATTGGGATCGTCATCGCCGATCCAGGCTTCAAACAGGTCGCCGAGAATATAGAGCGCGTCGGCGGTTTGCGCTTCGCGCTGCAAAAAACGCAGAAAACCGGCAGTAATTGCCGGTTCTTTCTGGCACAGATGCAAATCTGCGATAAACAGCGTGCGTGACATTACTCGCTAACGATGACTTTCTGAATGATCACGTCTTCTTTTGGCACATCCTGATGCATGCCGCTGCGGCCGGTGGAAACGGCTTTGATCTTGTCGACCACGTCCATGCCTTCCACCACTTCAGCGAACACGCAGTAACCCCAGCCCTGCAGGCTTTCGTCACGGAAGTTGAGGAAGTCGTTGTCTGCAACGTTGATGAAGAACTGCGCGGTGGCGGAATGCGGAGCGGAAGTACGCGCCATCGCCAGCGTGCCGCGGGTATTTTTCAGACCGTTGTTAGCTTCGTTGCGGATTTCCGCTTTGGTCGCTTTCTGCTTCATGCCCGGCTCAAAGCCGCCGCCCTGAATCATAAAGCCATTGATCACACGGTGGAAAATGGTGTTGTCGTAGAAACCTTCACGGCAATAATCCAGGAAGTTCTGCACGGTCGCAGGCGCTTTGTCATCAAACGTTTTGATCACGATATCACCATGATTGGTCTGGAAAGTAACCATAATCTCGTCCTGTAAAGGTTGGAGTTCTTAAGATACTGCGCCCGCCTGCGCGGGCCAGTTTTAACAGACGCTTCTTATAACATAATTTCCGGGGCGGCGTCAGTAAGCGCAAAGGGGCTTTACAGGGACTCCCGGTGCGCTTTTGCCGCCGCGCGCCTGTGTCCTTTCTTGCATTGCGTAGCGCTTACGTGAAAAATAGACCCTCTTAGTTTCGTTTATCCGCACACGCTTATACGGAAAGTTCAATGCTGAAAATTTTTAATACCCTGACGCGCCAAAAAGAGGAATTTAAACCGATCCATGCCGGTGAAGTGGGCATGTACGTGTGCGGTATTACCGTTTATGACCTGAGCCATATCGGTCACGGCCGAACCTTCGTTGCCTTCGATATCGTGGCGCGTTACCTGCGTTACTGCGGCTATCAGCTGAAATATGTGCGCAATATCACCGATATTGACGACAAAATCATCAAGCGCGCCAATGAGAATAATGAAACGGTGGAAGCGCTGACCAACCGCATGATCGCCGAGATGCACGCCGACTTCAGCGCGCTGAATATTCTGCCGCCCGATCTGGAGCCGCGCGCTACCCGTCACATCAGCGAAATCATCGAGCTGGTGGAAAAACTGATCGCCCGTGGACACGCTTACGTGGCGAGCAACGGCGACGTGATGTTCGCCGTCGACAGCGATCCTGAATATGGCTGCCTCTCGCGCCAGGATCTGGAACAGTTGCAGGCGGGCGCGCGCGTGGAAGTCGCCGACGTCAAGCGTAACCCGATGGACTTCGTGCTGTGGAAAATGTCGAAGGCGGATGAGCCAAGCTGGCCTTCGCCGTGGGGCGCCGGGCGACCGGGCTGGCATATCGAATGTTCCGCCATGAACTGCAAGCAGCTGGGCGAGCATTTTGATATTCACGGCGGCGGCTCCGATCTGATGTTCCCGCATCACGAAAATGAGATTGCGCAGTCCACCTGCGCCCATGACGGCCCTTACGTCAACTACTGGATGCATTCCGGCATGGTGATGGTCGATCGCGAGAAGATGTCCAAATCGCTGGGCAACTTCTTCACCATCCGCGACGTGTTGCAGCATTTTGACGCTGAAACGGTGCGCTACTTCCTGATGTCCGGCCACTATCGCAGTCAGCTTAACTACGGCGAAGAGAATCTGAAACAGGCGCGCGCCGCGCTGGAGCGTCTCTATACCGCGCTGCGCCATACCGACGCCAGCGCCGAACCGGCAGGCGGCGAGGCGTTTGTTGCACGCTTCCGCGAGGCGATGGATGATGACTTCAACACCCCGGAAGCTTACTCCGTGCTGTTCGATCTGGCGCGTGAAGTGAACCGTCTGAAGGCGGAAGATAAGGCCGCGGCGGACGGGCTGGCGGCGCGTCTGCGCGAACTGGCCGGCGTGTTGGGTCTGTTGGCGCAGGACCCGGAGCAATTTCTGCAAGGCGGTGCGGCGCAGGATAACGACGAAGTAGCCGAGATCGAAGCGCTGATTAAAATGCGCAACGACGCGCGCAAGGCGAAAGACTGGGCGCAGGCGGATGTCGCGCGCGACAAGCTGAACGCGTTAGGCATCGTGCTGGAAGATGGCCCACAGGGCACCACCTGGCGCCGTAAGTAATATTCTCCCTCAGGGCTGGCGTTGACCAGCCCTTTTTCTGCGTCCGGTCGTTTTCTGCGGATGATTTTCCGCCTGCCGCCACTCCCGGCGTGCTTTTGCGACTACTCTCTCTAATGCCTGACCCTCCATCAAAAAGATCCTTTTGATCCCTCTTTTGCTGTTATTTGCCGTTTTTTGCAGTATATTGCTGCAAAGGAGGATCGCTATGCATAAAGTTGCGCGTCAAAAAGCGCTGTTAGGGCTGTTAAGCGAGCAGGGACAGCTGGGCGTGGCGGAGCTGGCCCGCACGCTGCGGGTATCGGTCGACACTGTACGCCGCGATCTTAACGATCTGCAACGCCAGGGGCTGGCGCAGAAAAACCACGGCGGCGCAATTGCGCTGGATGTGCCCGCGATGTCGCGCAATGCGCGCAGCGGCGTGCTTAACGCAACCAAGCAGCGGCTGGGCAGGGCGGTGGCCCAGCAGATCCCGCCAGGCAGCACGCTGATGCTGGACGCCGGCAGCACCGTTTTGGCGGTGGCCGCCGCGCTTACGGTTCCTGCGCGAGTGATCACCGCATCACTCGATATCGCCTGGGCGCTGAGCGGTCGGGCGGATATTGAACTGATTTTGCTGGGCGGGCAGTGGGATAACAGTCAGCGCCTGTTTGCTGGCGCCGCCACGCTGGCGGCGCTGCAACGCTATCGCGCCGATATCGCCATTTTCGGCGCCTGCGCGGTCGACGCCAGGCTGGGCATTAGCGCCAGCCAGGAAGCCGATGCCGAAATTAAACGCGCCATGCTGGCGTTCAGCGCCCAACGCTGGCTGGTCGTCGATCATTTAAAACTGGACCGCTGCCAGCCGCATCGGGTAGCGGATTTAGCGGATATGCAACGTCTGTTTATCGATCGTCCCTGGAATGCGCTGCCCGCTATGCCATCCACCGACGTTTCAGTTATCGCCGAAGGAGAACAACATGAGTGACAACGCAATGATCAACGTGGCGCTGATTGGCTACGGCTTCGCCGGAAAGACCTTTCACGCACCGCTGCTTTCCGCCACGGCGGGACTGAACCTCTACGCTATCGTTTCCAGCGACGCCGCCAAAGTGCAGGCTGATTTTCCCGGTATGCGAGTGATCGCCGATGCGCAGCAGGCGATCGCCGATCCGAATATCGATCTGGTGGTGATCGCGTCGCCCAACACCACGCATGCGCCGCTGGCCAGAGAGGCGCTGGAGGCGGGCAAACATGTGGTGGTGGATAAGCCTTTTACGCTGAATATGCAGGAAGCGCGCGAGCTGATCGCATTGGCCGAAGAGAAAGGACAGCTGCTGTCGGTATTTCACAATCGCCGCTGGGACAGCGACTATCTCGGCGTGCGCCAGGCGATAGAGCAGGGGCTGGTGGGCAGGGTCGTGCAGTTTGAATCTCATATCGACCGTTTTCGTCCGCAGGTACGCGTACGCTGGCGCGAGCAGAACGTGCCGGGCAGCGGCCTGTGGTTCGATTTAGGCCCGCATCTGATCGACCAGGCGTTACAGCTGTTTGGCCTGCCGGAAAGCGTGCAGGGCAATATCGCCACGCTGCGTGAACAGGCGGAGGTGAACGACTGGGCGCATGTTGTGCTGAACTATCCTGAGCATCGCGTTATCCTCCATTGCAGCATGCTGGTTGCCGGCGGCGTATCGCGCTTTAGCGTGCATGGCGATAAAGGCAGCCTGATAAAAGCGCATGCCGACCGCCAGGAGAGTCAGCTACTGGCGGGGGTGACGCCCGGCAGCGCAGGCTGGGGCGCGGACGACGACGCGATGGTGCTCTACAGCGGAGAAGAAGCGCCGCGCCAGCTACCGACGCCAGCGGGCGATCAGCGTCAGTACTATATACAGATCGCCAACGCGCTGAACGGTCAGCAGGAGAATCCGGTGCCGCCGCAGCAGGCGCTGGCGGTAATGGCGGAGAGCGGCCAGGCGCAGCAGCCCGCATTAAGCGAAGCGGAAAAAAGCGCGCTGCGTTTACAGCAGGCACAGTAATCGACAGCAGAGAGCGCTTTCAGCAGGGACGCTGACGCGCGGCAGAAAAAACAGCCGGTTTAACCGGCTGTTGTCGTCTCAGGCAGTGACCTTGACGCGCTGTCCGTCAAACTCCACCGTTTGTCCGGCGATAATCTTGCAGCGCTTACGCGTTTCAACCTGACCATCTACCGTCACCAGACCATCGGCGATGAGATTCTTCGCCATCGCGCCGCTTTCTACCCAGCCTTCCAGCTTCAGCAGATCGCACAGGTCAACGTGCGCATGTTTACCTAAAGAAAACGTGGCCATTATGCGGCTCCTTTATCATGATACTCTTCGCACGCCTGCAGCGTATTTTGAATCAGCGTTGCGACCGTCATCGGCCCAACGCCGCCCGGTACCGGCGTAATCCAGGAAGCGCGTTCGGCGGCGACGTCAAACTCCACGTCGCCTACCACTTTGCCGCTTTCCAGACGGTTAATCCCTACGTCGATAACGATCGCGCCGGGTTTAATCCACTCGCCAGGGATAAAGCCCGGCTTGCCGACCGCGACCACTAACAGATCGGCATGCTCAATATGATGACGCAGATCTTTGGTAAAGCGGTGCGTCACGGTGGTGGTGCAGCCAGCCAGCAGCAGCTCCAGGCTCATCGGACGGCCGACGATATTCGAGGCGCCGACCACCACCGCATTCAGGCCGTAGGTATCGATATTATAACGCTCCAGCAGCGTGATGATGCCGCGCGGCGTACAGGGGCGCAGCAGCGGCGCGCGCTGACAGAGGCGGCCGACATTATAAGGGTGGAAGCCATCGACATCTTTATCCGGCGCGATACGCTCCAGCACCTTGACGTTATCGATGCCCGCCGGCAGCGGCAGCTGCACCAGGATTCCGTCAATTTCGCTGTCGTTATTCAGCGTATCGATCAGTTCAAGCAGCACGCTTTCGCTGGTGGTTGCCGGCAGATCGTAAGAGCGGGAGATAAACCCCACCTCTTCGCAGGCGCGACGCTTGCTGCCGACATAGATCTGCGAGGCGGGATCTTCGCCCACCAACACTACCGCCAGGCCCGGCGCGCGCTTTCCGTCCGCCAGCCGCTGTTTCACTTTTTCAGCAACCTCAAGGCGCACCTGCTGCGCAATCGTTTTACCGTCAATAATTTTTGCTGCCATCAGGGAAGGAATCCATCTGTGTGAGTGAATCGGGGAATGCGGCGTATTTTGTCAGAAGCGCGCGCCGCTGTCAGTCCCTGAATCGCGCTGTCTGGTTACATCTTCGGCGAAGCGCGCGGCACGGCTGTAAAAACGTTGACTCGCTGCCTTTGCGTCGTATAATTCGACCCAACTCACCAAGGCGCCCTTAGCTCAGCTGGATAGAGCACCGGCCTTCTAAGCCGTAGGTCACAGGTTCGAATCCTGTAGGGCGTGCCATTAAATATCAATCACTTATCACTCACCTCCAGCTTTCAGATTTTCAACGTGGGACAGATTTGGGACACGACTGCTAAGAATCGCGTCAATTTTCCTTGCGTGTTCGGTTAGGTGGTTAGGTGCCAGATGTGCATAACGCTACACCATCTCGATGCTTTCCCGGCCACCCATTTCCTGCAGCGCCGAAAGCGGAACTCCTGACTGAATGAGCCAGCTTGCCCAGGTGTGTCGCAAGTCGTGAAACCGGAAGTCCTCAATACCGGCTCTTTTTAACGCTGCTCGCCATGCAGTGTTTGAATCGACGCGCATCTTTCTGACTCCGGCCGTTGTCGTTCCGTCATTTCGCTTCACAGCCTCGGTGTGTACAAACACCCAGTTGTGATGCTTGCCAAGCTGCTGCTTCAGAACGGCGCAGGCTGTGTCATTCAGTGCAACGCCAATTGCTCTGCCTGACTTGCTTTCCTCCGGGTATATCCATGCCACCTTGCGCTGCATGTCAATCTGCTGCCATTTCAGATCGACAATGTTCGACCGGCGCAACCCTGTCGCCAGTGCAAACTCTACGGTAGACTTGAGCGGCTCAGGGCATTCATCAATCAGCCGCTTTGCTTCAGCGGGTTCGAGCCACCGTACCCGCTTATTTCTTTCCTGCGGCACCTTGATGACAGGTGACTTCTCGATCCACTTCCATTCCCTTTCGGCTGCACGCATCAGCGCCTTCATGAGCGCCAGATGCTTGGCCTTCGTAGATGTGGATACCGGCTCCGGCTTATATACCCCAATATCGATTCCTTTCTTCTGCATCGATGCAGCGCGCTGTTTCCATCTTTCCTCTGATTTACGGTTGGTCATCCTGCTGACCGCAGCGTAAATTTTCGCCTCGCTGATATCCTTCAGCAAAACTCCTTCAAAATGCATGAGCCAGAATCCAATCCGGCCCTTATCTGCATCCAGAGATTTCTTATGCGCTTTCTCTTCCAGCCAGCGCATGCAGGCTTCTTCGAACGTTACATCAGGAAAGTCACCAAGGCGCTCTATTCGCCACAGTTCAGCCTTCCTGCGGTCGTACAACTCCTGTGCTTGCTTTCGGTCCTCTGTGCCAAGAGATTCCTTAATTCGCTTGCCGCCCGGCGTCGTGTAACTCCCGTACCAGACGGAGCCCCTGCGGAAGATGGACATGATAATTTCTCCTCATATGCACCTGCCGCGCTCACTGCGACAGTGTGCATTGGATTATTGAGAGCGGCAATACATGCCTGGCGGGTGACGAGATAGGGTGACTTCGGTTTGGACGGGTCTTTGCGTGTTGCTGTCAGGCGTCCCGACCGTATCCAGTTGCTGGCCGTGGATCGGGAGATGCCGAGAAACGCGCAGGCCTCATCCAGGGTAAGCGCGTAAGCTTCCATGAATGACCTCTACAGGTAGTTGAATATTGCTCTGGCGATGATGAACGCAATGATTGTGATGATGAGGTGGAGTGGGGTGATCATTTAGCGCTCAGAATGCTGCTAAACTTCTCATCCATTTCACGCCTGAAGCGGGCTATATCATTATCCATGTTTTTGAACGGCACTTTCTTTCGGCTTCGCTGCAAGGTATAGCCACAGCGGGCCATGTACTCGCCACTTTTTAGCCATTCGTAAAGTATATCTCTGGACATAACAACTCCTCACGCATAGCGCGATAGTGAATAGGAGGATGGGAGTTAGCGGCTGCGGAAGCCGTTGCAGTCGCGCAGGAATTCGATGAGGTAAGCTTTCATTCTGGCATGTGAGCGGTGGTCATTTCCGTTAACCCAGCCATCTGGCGGCGTCCACGCCTCTATCAATGCTGCCATTTTCTTTGCCTTGCCTGGCGTGATATCCAAAAGGTCATTGGTATGCTGCGTATCAACGAGCTTCTCCATGCCTAGTATGCCCAGCACTTTAAACCATGTGCCGTTAGGCAATCCCAGTCCTCTTATACGCTGTCCCGGGCGACGTTTATCGATTAATTCAACTGACATGTTTTATCTCCTTATCAACCTGACGCACATAAAACGATAACCAGCGCTTGGCCGGAAATGTATTAGGCGGTAGGCATTGAACGGTTTTGGCGTGTTTATCGAGAAGGGTGGTGATAATGTTGTCGTGGTCTGACTTTGGCTGGCCGTCGATGGCGTTGGTGATTTCGCTCCTGCACTTACGCGCTACGGCCCTTAGCGCGTTTTTGGTTTCCGGTTCCACGCTTCTTTACTCCGGATCCAGGCAATAAAAAACCGCCCATGGGCGGCTTAGTGGGTTATTTAACCTTCACTCAAAATTTTCTGCTTCAACGAAACCGCCCCATACTCTCATATTGATTAGTTGCTCAATTGAATAAGCCTTCGAAATCCTTTTTTCGTCGAACTCACTGACCCTACTAAATGGCTGATGGTTAATGCCATTAATGGCGATTAAGCTGTTTTTATCTGTGATTAATTGATAATTAGGCCTGATTCCTTCACCTGTCATTCCAATCCTAACCGTCTCAGCATTATGAAAGCGGGCCGCCTCAATAATCCCTTCAATGTGTCCGGAAACCCATTTCCTTACTTCCATTCTAAGGTTCATACTTCAGCTCCATTTTTTATATCTGGCTGCGCTTAAAAATAAAGAATTTTGTTTTAATCTCACACCAACTTGGTCAAGTGCGTATCCACGCTCTTCCATTATCTGTCTGACCATTTTCCCCAACATCTGCTTGACGCGATCCCTTTTAACTTCATCACCGAACCTCTCTAAGAGGCTGGGTTGTAAAGGCTCCAGTGCCGGTTTTGACAGATAGCTTGCAGTTTCCATCATTATTAATGATTCATGAGATGTCAGGAATGCCCACAACTCCTTTCCTAGGTTGGTATCGGCAATGTCAGAAAAACTTCCAGTAATGAATTCCATATATACCCCCTGTTTGTATAGTGTATATATGACATATATGAATTGACATGTCAAATTAATGATGTTGTATTGGCGTGAATACATCTCGGCGTTAAATACGGTTGGAAGCTCTTCCCCTTTCATTTATGTTATACTGGCCGCCTTTTAAACCAGTTCTTCCAGCTCACTGGCTGCATCATTAATGTCTGCGCGCATGGGATACCTCCGGGGTTTAGGTGCAAAAAAACCGCCTCGGTGGGCGGTTGGTATTTTTAGACCAGATGATTAGTCCTTCGTTAGATACTTGTATGCTCCCCAAGCTGCAAGGCCAGTTAATGCTGCGCCAGCTACCGCCCACCCAACTACTGGAACTACGGCACTACTTGCTGCTGCTGAAGCTATAGCTGTGACTCCTCCTGCCATTCCTGTGCCGCCTGCTGCGATTGCACCACCGCCAGCAGCAGCCAACCCCGCAGTTGTTGCAGAAGCGCTACCTGCAACAACCGCGGCGGCGGCGGTAGCTTCGGCAGCAGCAATAGCACCGCTTACGCCTATCGCAGCACCAATTCCTGCCCCAGCACCGGCACCAACGCCAACCGCAACGCCTTCACCGATTTTTTTGATTCCGTCCTTATCAACGTTGAATTGTCCTTTACTCATCTAAAATTCCTATTGATTCACCGGGATTAGCCCCGTCAACTCTTAATCGACTTCTCTAGGAAAAACTTTACTTGGAACGGTAAACAGGTGAGGTATCAGGTGATCTCTGTGGGCTTGGTATACAAAAGCCTGGTTGGTACGCCGTACTTTTTGCAATCTTGATATTGTGACTTTGTTACTGAAGACATGACTCCGTTAATCTCAGCTTCATGCACCGCGGGCTCACTAAACGCCTTCCGTAGCGCCAGTAGCTCGCGGGCCATCTCCACCACGGCGCTGGGTGCTACTCCATATCCATTACCTTTAATGAAATCATTAAGCATTTCATTCGGAGCCATAATTATTTCCTTACCTCACCACATTCCAGCTGAGCCAACGGCCGACGCTCATTTACGCGACGCTTCATGAACTCGCATTCTGCTTTGGTGGGATAGATTTTATCGGTCAGGGGTAGGGCGTGAGAGTGAGCGGTAATGAGGAGTATGAAGCCTGCTAACATTCATTCTCCTTACTTTCGTCTGTTGGAATTCCCGCTAAAACGTCCCGCATCTTATAGGCACATTTTAATCTGACCTTTCTGGCTATTCTCTCAATGGCCTTTGCAGACTTTCCTATTGACCAACAGACGATAAACGCCGGAAGAAGCATGGTGAGGGAGTATTTGAATCTGGTCACTGTCCCTCCGGTTTCGGTGCTGCGGCGAGCATTGCATCCCATACCTGCTTTGTAGCCAGCTGCTTATCACCAGCGTCATACATTTCCGCTGTCGGCTCGACCGGCACCAGTTGCCAGCCAGGAGGCGCAACGTGATGCACAATTACTGTTTTCTCCGGGCCGCCTGCCGTGTCAAATCTTGCCAGCGCCTCATACTGCGGCGCGGTGTTGTCGATTGGATTGGCGTACAGAGCCACATCAGTGGGCTTTTCATTGCCAGGCGGCCACATATATCCAACTCCCCCGCCAAATCCATCAATGTTGCTTTGCGCTGTAAATGCAACTGGCTCAGCGGTTAATGCCGCCAGGGCAATAAGGGCCAGCTTAGCAATTTCAGTGTCTTTTACGCTGAATGCTTTTGGGTGATTAGGCTTAGAATACTCTGTGTATATTTCTGACACTCGCTCAATCAGCGCCTGCCGTTCCTGATTATTCATCTGCCACCTCCACAACAACGCCTGCCGCTTTGAGTATTCCAATTACGTCCTGCTGGTAGTTGTAAACACCATCTGACCAGGTGTAGCGCTCACCAGAAATCGTCTGCTTCAGGCTTGGCAACTTAACCGGCGCTGGCGGCGCGGCAGTCAACGACAGCGCACCATCAGCCCAGCTACGATCAAACCCCGGCATAGCTGGCAGCGACGCAACAACGTCAGACGGCAGCGCGTCGATATAGTCCAGCGCGGCGCGGGCCACCTCTGCGACTTCATTCTGCACTACCGGCGCTGGCGGCGCGGCGTGGAGGAACAGCGGCACAGGGCTTACTTGGCGAGCGTCCGGGCAGACTGTAACTGTCCCCAAGTATCCCTTAGAAAGCGCCTCTATGACTCGACTAACCGTATATGCCACCGGCGGCTGCTTCGCCAGCGCTGCTATCTGCGCGTCACGCTGCGACAGTGCATCGAGCATCGCATCAACGTCCGCAGCAGCGCGTAGAGCAAAGTCAGTTATGCTCAACTCACATTCCGTCTCTTTGCCGTTTTCGTTCCCATGCGTTACAGCGAATGAATCACTGTCGATTTCGTTATCTGCCAAATGCCGCAACAGCGTAGTGGTTTACTGAATTTGGCCACCTGAACAGAGGTGATATGCTCGCCTCAGAACAATACAGGTGCCCAAATGAAAAAAAGAAATTTCAGTGCAGAGTTCAAACGCGAATCAGCCCAGCTTGTCGTCGATCAGAATTACACCGTTGCTGAAGCGGCTAAAGCGATGGATACAGGGCTTTCTACCATGACGCGCCGGGTTAAACTGTTGCGTGATGAACGTCAGGGCAAAACGCCAAAAGCCTCGCCGATAACGCCGGAATAAACTGAAATTCGTGAGCTGAAGAAAAAACTTCAACGTATTGAAATGGAAAACGACATATTAAAAAAGGCTACCGCGCTCTTGATGTCAGACTCCCTGAACAGTTCCCGTTAATCGGGAAGCTCAGAGCGCGTTATCCCGTGGCGATACTGTGCCATGTGTTTGGGGTTCACCGTAGCAGCTACAAATACTGGAAAAGTCGTCCTGATGAACCGGATATCAGGCGGACAGCGTTGCGTAGCCAGGTGCAGGAGTTATACAGCATCAGTCATGGCTCAGCGGGCGCAAGGAGCATTGCCACTATGGCAACACTTAAAGGCTTCCGTATGGGGCGCTGGCTTGCTGGCAAGCTCATGAAAGAGCCGGGACTTGTAAGTTGCCAGCAGCCAACACACCGGTATAAGCGCGGTGGACAGGAACAAATCGCTATACCGAACCACCTTGATCGTCAGTTCGCGGTCATCGAGCCCAGCCAGGTATGGTGCGGCGACGTGACTTATATCTGGACAGGAAAACGTTGGGCATATCTTGCTGTTGTTCACGACCTGTTCGCCAGAAAACCCGTGGGCCGGGCAATGTCATTCTCACCGGACAGCAAACTCACTATGAAAGCGCTGGAAATGGCCTGGGAGCGTCGGGGAAAGCCAGGCGGAGTGATGTTCCATAGCGATCAGGGTAGCCATTACACAAACCGGCAGTTCAGGCAGTTACGGTGGCGTTGCAGGATAAAGCAGAGCATGAGTCGGCCGGGATATTGCCGGGATAACAGCCCAATGGAGCGGTTCTTCCGGAGCCTGAAAAATGAATGGGTTCCCGTGATGGGATACATGAACTTCAGTGAAGCCTCTCATGCGATCACAGATTACATCGTGGGTTACTACAGCACGCTCAGACCGTATGAATATAACGGTGGATTGCCACCAAACGAATCGGAAAACCGATACTGGAAAACTCTAAAGCGGTAGCCAATTTTAGTTGACCACTACACTCCAGACAGCACTGACTTACCCTACGCCTTATTCTGCAAGATTGAACCGTATGACGCTAAACGCAGCCTGTTCCGACTTTTTTGCCGTTTGTGGGAACCACAGGGTTTATTTATCCACTCAGCATAATCGTTGAAGAGACATAACCGGCATACATAAATACCACCGACCGGTTTGCATCTGCTATCAGGAGTACTATACCCATGCTTGCTGTTTCACGACATCAGCCCCGCCAGACCGATACCGCAACTTCCTCAAGCGCCAAAAACACTTCAGTAGGGAAACCTTCATCAACCCTGAATAACCTGACATCTTCAGAAAGCAACACGGCTGCCAATGGTACGCCTTCTCCCGGCTTACCGCGGACGCTGACCGTTGGCGGAGAGGAATACTGTAATGGCGCACTTAAAGGCAGATACAGTTCTGAACAGATGGCTTATCTGATCTCCGCAGGCACGCCTGATGAAAACAAACCCGTGACACACCGTGCTGATGGCAGTAAGGAATATGGTTTTAGTCATAACGAGGATAAAAACTGTATGGCTCGCTTGTATGCCGATAAGGAAAACTCAGTTACTGCTCTGACCATAAAAGACGGACAGGGTAAGGCGATCGTAAATGCGCAATACGATAAAAACTTTTCGGTAAATGGTATGCCTGACAGGCTTAATTTCCACAGGCCCGCCGTGACCATACCGCCTGGTGCGATCTTTAATGGAAGCCTGCCTCCATATCATCCCGATGGCGAGCGCTATCAGGTTATGCCGTTCAGGAACCCCGGCAGTAAAGATCCACTCATGGTGATGGGGTTACGGCATCCCGGCGGCAACCATTTTACGGTTTATGACAGTACCAGCCATCAGCCAGTGACGCAGTTATCCATAGTGACCAGCAGAGAGGAGAGCGGTTCCGGAAAAGATGTGCTGGTCAGCCCTGAGATGGCGCGTCTGCCTGGTGGGATGCGTCATTTTAAAAGCACGGCTGAGGGGGTGAAAACCAGCCAAAGTTCTCCCTCCGGCTTCAAGCGGAAAAGCGACAATCAGCCCTGCGATCGTTATGGAAACCTTTTATCCGCGCCGTCAACATCGCAGGCAGCAACCTCGTCCGCTTCCGCTGTCAGACCATCCAGAATGACCGTAGAAAATATTATTGCAAAGGGGGCCGACCCCACTGACCGCATTGAGCCGACCGGCTTTCAGTCCATTGAACAGTTAAGGAAATACGTCAGAGATAATCCTGTTCCCCGGCTGGTTTATCGCGCGCACGACGCTGACGCTGAAGAAATCAGCTATAGCGGTCTGGAACGGAATTTTCTTTCAGACAAAAAAGAAGGTGACGACTATCTTGCAGATATTATTCGGCACACGGCCGCCACAGGCGGATCCGGGGGAAATGTGCTTTCACTTTCAGGCGAAGTTTCAGTAGCGAACCGCTTTCTCCATAATGGCAGGAGCCTGGCGAAAATTGACACGCATCAGCTGCCGGGACGTTTTAAAAGCGCAGCGCAGATCCTGTTAGAAGATGGGGACAGGCTGATTGACAGCGGAAAGGTCAATGTTGCCATGGTGAGGAAGGCACTTGAAAACCTGCTGAGTGAGGGAGAAAAAGAAATTTTCTGTCTGGACGGGGATATTCCCCCGCATGCTGTGTCAGTTTTACGCTGACAGAGTTAATCGACGTGAAGGAGCGGGTAATGTAGCTATCCCCGATCGCGCGGCCATAGCTGGAAAACGCTCGTCCTGGCAGCCGGCAGGATGTAACCAGACTCGGCTGATTCATCAAACAGCGCCGTGGCTTGCTCATGAATCAGCCTTGATTTTACGTGCATCCAGGGCCGCTTTCAGCGCGCCTGCCGACAGCAGGCTGCGTTCCGCTTAAGGTTCACCATTCTGGCTGCGCTGCACAGGCCTTACGAAAACTCATTCCATTCATGGCCTTCGCGCGAGATATTCTCTACCGACGCCAGCGGTCCCCATGTCCCAGCCTGGTAAGGCCTTAACGGGGTATTATTAGTGTCCCAGGTATGGGTAATGGAATCGACCCACTCCCACGCCGCCTCCACCTCATCGCGGCTGAGAAACAGCGCCTGAATGCCGCGCATGCACTCCAGCAGCAGCCGATCGTAAGCATCGGCAAGCTTCGGCTCCGCAAAGGTATCGGAATAGCTCAGATCCAGCTTGGTTATCTGCAAATGATGCTTATGATCCAGACCGGGGATTTTATTAAGAATCTCCAGATCCATGCCTTCATCAGGCTGCAAACGTATCGTCAGCTTGTTTTGCGGCAGCTCCTTATGCGATGCGGAAAAGAGGTTCAACTGCGGCTTTTTAAAATAGATCACGATTTCTGACATTTTTACCGGCATCCGCTTGCCGGTACGCAGATAGAAGGGCACGCCAGCCCAGCGCCAGTTGTCGATATCCACCCTGACCGAAACAAAAGTTTCCGTCTGACTCTTCTTATCCGCGCCTTCTTCTTCAAGATAGCCGGGTACTTTCTGGTCGTTGATCAGGCCGCCGGTATATTGTCCTCTGACCACCTTATCGCGGATATTGCTGCGGTCGATGCGGCGCAGCGAACGTAGTAATTTGACTTTTTCATCACGGATGGCGCGGGCGCTCAGATCCGGCGGCGGCGACATGGTCACCATCGTCAATATCTGCAAAAGATGGCTCTGCACCATATCCCGCATCTGGCCGGCGCGGTCAAAATAACCCCAGCGGCCTTCAATGCCCACCTCTTCAGCGACGGTAATCTGGACATGCTCAATCGAACGGTTATCCCAGTTATTTAAAAACAGAGAATTAGAGAAGCGCAGGGCAAGCAGGTTAAGGACGGTTTCTTTACCGAGATAGTGGTCGATACGGTACACCTGGCTTTCATCAAAATAGCGGTTAACCACATCATTGATCTCTCTGAAAGTCTCCAGAGAATTTCCCAGCGGCTTTTCCATGACGATGCGCGTCGGCGGAAGGTGCAGAGAGGCGGATGCCAGACCTTCGCAGATAGCGCTAAACGTGGCGGGCGGCATGGCAAAATAGTTAATGGTGATGCGTTTTTCCTGGTCGACTTTTTCTTTCAGCGCGCTAAACCCTTCCGCGTCGTTCACATCAAGCGGGCAAAAATCGAGTCTTTCGGCAAACCGCGACCAGACTTCTTCATCCATCTCTTCTTTTAAAAAAGCGTTCAGCGCCTCTCTGACGAATTCAACATAGGTTTTTCGATCCCAGTCGGCGCGGCCTACGCCGGTAATGGTGCTTTCGGCATGCAGGCTACGGGATTTTTCCAGCCGGTAAAGGGAAGGGAGAAGCTTACGACGGGCAAGGTCGCCTTTGGTGCCAAAAATAACGAGATCGCAGGCCTGAACGGGTTCGTTGTTTGACATAATATTTTCCTGACTTGCTGATGGGTTGAAGAAAAGCGAAGGCGCCTGTCGAAACGTTACTGTTGCCATATCGCTTCCATTTCAGTAACCGTTACAGAATTTAAACCGTCTGACGCCCCAGGCCCGGCATGTACGTATGTCGAGAGAGTAGCAGGCAGCGTAAAAATGATAAGTATAGCCGCGTCCATCTGGAAAAAAGCCAGCGCCTTATGAGGCGCGCCTGCCCAGGCACATCGGCAGGCGACTAACCGTCAGGTAAAATTGGAGAGCAGGAAAGTGCATCCCAGCGCGTCATGGAGGCGATCGGCGTCGCGGTGGTGTGGTCGCGAAGAATACAGTGATTTTCAGCAGTCGGGCGATGATCTCTTTAAATGGCGTCGAAACACTAGGGAAATACGAAACTGTAAAGGACTGACGGTCTGGTTACGCCGCCCGAGCGGTCCACAAAAACAAGCATCTCTTTAATAATTTCTTCCTTCATTGCCGTTACGGCGATAAAGGAGGTTAAATCATTACTGCCGTGATGTTCTTTATTGCCTTTATAAGGCGATTAACGCGTCAATTATTATGCTAAGCAGTGCCGTTTAAGCGGCTGCATTCTTCTGTCGTCAACATTTTGCCGGGAGCGCCCAATGACCGATTTTCAGAACAAACTCAGAGCCACACCCGTTGTCGACGAACTTAAAGCTTTGCGCGAAGCCATCTGGTTTAACGATGGGGTGAAGCCCGCCCGCGAAGGGCTGCTGCGCGTCGGGCTGACGCAGGCCGACGTGGAAGATGCTCAGGCCAGGCTACGCCGGTTTGCGCCGCTTATCGCCGCGGCTTTCCCGGAAACGGCGGCGACCGGCGGCATTATCGAATCTGACATGACGCCTGCGCTGAATATGCAGGCGAAGCTGGCGGAGCGCGCGCCGATCGCAGGCCGCCTGTGGCTGAAAAAAGACAGCCATCTGCCGATTTCAGGTTCGATCAAGGCGCGCGGCGGCATCTACGAGGTGCTGGCCCACGCTGAGAAACTGGCGCTGGCGGCGGGGCTGATTACCCTGACGGATGATTACAGCATTTTGCTTTCGCCAGCCTGCCGTCAGTTTTTCAGCCAGCATAAAATCGCCGTCGGCTCTACCGGCAACCTGGGATTATCCATCGGTATTATGAGCGCGAAGCTCGGTTTTCACGTGACCGTACATATGTCCGCAGACGCGCGGCAGTGGAAGAAAGACAGGCTGCGCGCCCACGGCGTTGAAGTAATGGAGTATGAACAGGACTACGGCGTCGCCGTTGAGCAGGGGCGTCAGGCGGCGGCATCCGATCCCGCCTGTTTTTTCATTGATGATGAAAACTCACGCACGCTTTTCCTCGGCTACGCCGTCGCTGGTTTGCGGCTGCCTGCGCAGCTGCGTGAGAAGGGCATCGTCGTTGATGCCGATCACCCGCTGTTCGTTTACCTGCCGTGTGGCGTCGGCGGCGGCCCCGGCGGGGTGGCGTTTGGAATGAAGCTCGCCTTTGGCGACCACGTTCACTGCTTCTTCGCCGAGCCTACGCATTCGCCCTGCATGCTGCTGGGCATGAGCACCGGCCTGCATGATGCGATATCGGTGCAGGATATCGGCCTTGATAACAAAACCGCCGCGGACGGTCTGGCGGTAGGTCGCGCCTCCGGCTTTGTCGGCCGCGCCATGGAACAACTGATCGACGGCTGCTATACGCTGAGCGATGAGTCGATGTATGACCTGCTGGCGCTGCTCTACCAGACTGAAAACCTTCAGCTGGAGCCTTCAGCCCTGGCCGGTATGAGCGGGCCGCAGCGCATCACCGCCAGTCAGGAATATCAGGCTCGCTATCAGCTGACGGCGACGATGATGGAAAATGCGACGCATCTGGTCTGGGCGACCGGCGGCGGCATGGTGCCGGCCAGCGAAATGCAAGGCTATCTGGCACGCGGCAGATCTAACGCGTAACGGCGCAGGAGTAAAACGTTAAAAACAGGCCCTCCCGATCGCGGAGCGCCTGTTTTGTGTGATAAGGAAACGTATCACGCAGCGAGGTCACGCCGTCAGCCGGTCATATCTCCGGTAGCGGTAATTCAGCACGGAAAGCCCCCAGATCGCCACAAACATCGCCACGGAAGCGTAGCCGACCACGCCCATATGTTCGTTCAGCATCGCTATCCGATCCCACAACGCGCCATGCAGCTCGAGTTTGTCCGCCAGCAGCGCCAGACCCAGACCCTGAGGGGGCGCCGCTTCCTTCTGCCGTAACTGCCGATGCGGCGGTCGCGGTCGCTAAAATCATCGGCTAAGCTGAGGCTCAAACAAGTCGAGCGGGAGAGAAGAGGATGGCAGAGGTGAAGCTGGTGGCGGTGGATATGGACGGCACCTTTCTTGATGACGGAAAAAACTATAACCGCGCGCGTTTTCAACGGCAGTACGCGCAGCTGAAGGCGCGCGGCATCCGTTTTGTCGTTGCCAGCGGCAATCAGTATTATCAGCTGCGCTCTTTTTTTCCCGGCATCGCCGATGAGATCGCGTTTGTGGCGGAGAATGGCGCTTATGTCGTCGAAGCGGGCGGAGATCGCTTTGTTGGCGAATTTACCCGCGATGACGTGATGAAAATTATCGATACGCTGCGACACGGCAGCTATCCCGGCCTGAAATTCGTGCTGTGCGGCTATCACAGCGCCTGGTATTTCCCGGACGCGCCCGCCGCCTATATCGAAAAGATGCGCCGCTACTGTCACCGGCTGCGGGCGGTCGCGCATCTGGATGAGATCGACGATCGTCTGTTTAAGTTTGCGCTGAACCTTTCCGATGATTATGTACCGACTCTGATAGCCGATATTGAACGACATCATGCGGGCGTGGCGACGGCGGTCAGCAGCGGGCACGGCTCGGCGGATTTGATTATTCCGGGGCTGCACAAGGCGCACGGTCTGGCGCTGTTGCAGCAGCGCTGGGACATCGATCATCAGCAGGTGCTGGCGTTCGGCGACGGCGGCAACGACCTGGAGATGCTGCATCAGGCGGGCTTCGGCTTCGCCATGGCCAATGCCCCGGAGCGGGTTAAGGCGGCGGCGCGCTATCAGGCGCCCTCGAATAATCATGAGGGCGTACTGGAGGTGATTCAGCAACTGCTGGATGGTCGCGGCCCGTTTGCCTGAGCGAGGCCAAAAATGCCGGTGCGTGCGTAAAGCAGCGCCCGGCGTTGACGTTCAGGACGCGCTGAGAGCGCGGGGATTAAACGGCGCAGCGATACGCCTGCGCCAGCATTTCGCGCATTTGCGTTTCACTGTAATCGACCAGCGCGTTTTTGCTGTTGGCGCGCGTCACGATCCAGCTGACCTCTTCCGCGCTCAGGGGTTGCGGCTCGCGCCAGAATGGAAAAATCGCCTGTTCCTGTAGCCACTGCGCCAGATAGCGTGCGGGTTCAGAATGCGCGGCGCCAAACAGCGCCCGATCCAGCTCCGCCATTAGCGCCCGCTGTTGTGGATGGTCGCTGCTCTCCAGCAGGTCGAGAAAAGGCAGCAGCAGCCGACCGCACACCTCGCCATGATGATAATCTTTGATGGCGCCCAGCTCTCCGGCGATGCCGTGGATCACGCCAAGTCCCGCCATACTCAGGCTCAGGCCGCCAAACCATGACGCCATCAGCATCGCCTCGCACGCCGTTTCTCCCTGTCCATCCTGGCGGTTAAGCGTCGGCCAGGCCTGAATAAAATGACGTATGCCGCTCAGCGCAGTTTGCCGGGTGAAAAAATTGCCCTTCGCCGACAGCCAGGCTTCAAACAGATGGGTAAAGGCGTCGATGGCGCAGCAGGCCAGGATGCGATCCGGCGTGTTGTCGAGCAGGTTGGCATCGAGAATCGCGACCGGCGGCACAAAGTTGGCGTGGCGCAGCGAGGCCTTCACCTTAACATCGCCTTTGTCCGTCACGACGGCGTTCTGCGTCACTTCGCTGCCGGTGCCCGCGGTGGTGGGGATGGCGATCACTTGCAGCGTATCGCCGCTAATCGGCGTATCGCCCACTTTCTCCAGATAGCGCAGCGTTTGCAACGGATGCTGGCTGACCGCCGCGAACGCTTTCGCCGCGTCCAGCACGCTACCGCCGCCGATGGCGACCACGCGCCTTACCTGACCGCGCCAGCGCGCGACCCAGCGGTCAATCTCGTCCGGCGAAGCTTCATGAGCGACAATTTCATGGCCGACCAGCAACGGCGTCAGCGTTGAGCTGAGCGCGGCGTAATGCGGGCCGTTAAGAAAGGAGGCGCCGCAAAACAGCAGGGTGGGCTGAGGCTGCTGTTGCAGCAGAGCGGGCAGTTGTTGCAGGCTGCCGCGGCCAAAAAAGGTTTGTCGGTTAGCGATCGTCTGGCTGGTTAACACATTTATTCCCGCCGCACTATGATTGAGGTGACGACGAGTGTAGCAGCGTATGACGTGCCGGCGAAAAGCCACAATCCATTAACCGGGCCGCAAAAAGTTGATCATCTTCGCAAATTAGTAATTCTGCTTACTCCCCTCATTCCGGTGACAAATTGTTATCGTTACCATGTTATCGGTAACACGCACTGTAACCCTGTCGCGCAGCGCGCTGCCGACGTACCCCACAATTAAAACAGAGGCCGTCGCCCTTGAGCGGCCATTCACCGGAGAAAAGTTATGCCATTAGTTATCGTTGCGGTAGGGGTGGCTCTGCTGCTCCTGCTTATGATTCGCTTCAGACTAAATGGATTTATCGCGCTGATTCTGGTTGCGCTGGCGGTGGGCATGATGCAGGGCATGCCGGTCAATAAGGTTATCACTTCGATTAAAACCGGCGTGGGCGGCACGCTCGGCAGCCTGGCGCTGATTATGGGCTTCGGCGCGATGCTGGGTAAGCTGCTGGCCGACTGCGGCGGTGCGCAGCGCATCGCCACGACGCTGATTGCGAAATTCGGCCAGCGTCATATTCAGTGGGCGGTGGTGCTGACCGGTTTTACCGTCGGCTTTGCGCTGTTCTATGAAGTCGGTTTCGTGCTGTTGCTGCCGCTGGTGTTCAGCATCGCCGCGTCGGCGCGCGTGCCGCTGCTTTATGTCGGCGTGCCGATGGCGGCGGCGCTTTCCGTCACCCACGGTTTTTTGCCGCCGCATCCGGGTCCGACCGCTATCGCCACTCTGTTTGACGCCGATATGGGCAAAACCCTGCTGTTCGGCACGCTGTTGGCGATCCCAACGGTGATCCTCGCCGGGCCGGTTTATGCGCGCTTTCTGAAAAATATCGATAAGCCGATCCCCGAAGGGCTTTATAACCCGAAAACCTTCAGCGAAGCGGAGATGCCGAGCTTTGGCGTCAGCGTCTGGACCTCGCTGGTGCCGGTGATTCTGATGGCGCTGCGCGCCGTGGCGGAAATGATCCTGCCGAAAGGGCATGTGCTACTTCCTTGGGCGGAATTTTTCGGCGATCCGATTATGGCGACGCTGATTGCCGTGTTGATCGGCATCTTCACCTTTGGTCTGAACCGGGGCCGCAGCATGGACGAGGTGATGAATACGCTGGGTGATTCCATCAAGATCATCGCCATGATGCTGCTGATTATCGGCGGCGGCGGCGCGTTCAAGCAGGTGCTGGTAGACAGCGGCGTGGATAAATATATTGCTGGCCTGATGCATGAAACCAACGTGTCGCCCATCTTCATGGCCTGGTCGATCGCCGCGGTGCTGCGTATTGCGCTGGGGTCGGCGACCGTCGCGGCGATTACCGCCGGCGGCATCGTCGCGCCGTTAATTGCCACCTCCGGCGCCAGCCCGGAACTGATGGTGATCGCTGTCGGCGCGGGCAGCGTGATTTTCTCTCACGTTAACGATCCGGGGTTCTGGCTGTTTAAAGAGTATTTTAACCTGACCATTGGCGAAACGCTCCGCTCCTGGTCGGCGCTGGAGACCATTATTTCCGTTTGCGGGCTGGTAGGCTGTCTGCTGCTTTCCGCTATGATTTAAGAAGAAAGGAAACGCTCGCTGCGCCGTTCTCTCTACGCTTTTTACTGAATCAGGTTTCAGGGAAGCGGCGCGCAGCGGGCAAAGACGCGCAGAAAACAGAAGGGTCACCTGCGGTGACCCAAAATCAGTCAGTGCGGCTGTTTAAAACCGGCTTTGATCATCTCATCGCGCAGCGCTCGCGTAATATCGCGATTGCCGCCCGTCACCGGATAGATGACGTTGTTCACCACATCGTCCAGATAATGCTCGTCAAACTCCTGTAAAGAGAGCTGGCCGCCGCCTTCGTCATTAATGGCTATCGAACCTTTAATGTGATCGCCGGCATTTTTCGCCTTCAGAGAATATCTCCCCATACTGGTATTAATGCTGCTCATAGGGCCTCCTTTTTACAGGCTATAAGTAGATAACGAAGCACCGAACGGTTTCGCGCTATAAGTTTAGTGTTCTTTTTTTAATCGGTTGGATGTCCGGCAAAGCAAAAGAGAAAGGCGCGATCCAGCTCGCAAAATGCAGAACCTGTAACTTTCACTATACTTACCGGACAGGTGCCGTTGCGGTTGTTATCGGTCTACTGTGCAGCCTGACGACGCCATGCCGCAACGCAATTTACTCAAGGGCCGGAGCGATCTGAAGACCGGCCAGAAGGGAGGATGGAATGAAAATTATACTGTGGATTATCGCAATTATCTTTATCGTCGGCCTGCTGACGCTGACCGGCGTATTCAAGATTCTGTTTTAACCGAATCAGGCGGCGCTCTTTGTGAGACGCCGCCTGTTTAACATCTAACCTGTGCTGCGTTGTCCAATAAGACATCGGGTAATAGGATCTAATTCTGTTATCGGTAGTACGTCCTGAACGGTAAAGGGTTTAAAACAATAAGCACATACCGCGCCGTGGTGGAATTTCCCTTTCTGGTCTCCGGTAGTATAACGAAACCGCTTACTCCCACAGGCGGTACATCTTATTTTCATGACCATCCTTATCTTCCTTACTGCTGATTTCGCGGCGAGCATCATTTTAGCAAAAACACATGAAAGATCTATAAATTTACTTTATATGTTTAATGTGGTTATGGTAACAGTGTAAATCAATGAAAAATAAGTAAATTTAATGATTGTTTTTATCTGCCCGCGCTTTTCTCAGGCTGTTAAAGGCAAATTCAATGATATTTATCAATAAATAAGCGAAAAGTTATTACTTTTTGCCATTTTTTGGTTCCAAAAGTTAACGTAATCTTAAGTGCTTATATAGTTAAGATAAGATGTTGTTAC
>OKNF01000086.1_pt1 | contig 27926 bp, 23 predicted proteins | sample 1613121 | NCBI WGS metagenome assembly OKNF01 (sample SAMN04436838, study PRJEB24849) | human gut metagenome | biome: human gut; feature: NICU; material: stool | host: Homo sapiens | place: USA: Saint Louis, MO | collected 2011-09-08
TCGCGATGGACGACGGTCTGCGTTTCGCAATCCGCGAAGGCGGCCGTACCGTTGGTGCAGGCGTTGTTGCTAAAGTTCTGGGCTAATCGCCGATAACATTTGACGCAACGTACAAGAAGAGGGCATCATTTGATGCCCTTTTTATACGCTGTAACATAGAACCTGGCTCATCAGTGATTCTTTGCTCATAATCATTGCTGAGACAGGCTCTGTAGCACGGCGTAATCGACCGAGTTACGCCTTAACAGCTGCATTCGGTTTGGCTGCCTCGCATGCGCGGGGCAAAATTGTTTCTGATTTATGTGGCAGGTTGGTTTATGAGTGCTAATACCGAAGCTCAAGGAAGCGGGCGCGGCCTGGAAGCGATAAAGTGGGTAGTCGTCGCCATTTTGCTGATCGTGGCAATTGTAGGTAACTTCTATTATCGCGAAGTGACCTTACCGCTGCGCGCATTGGCTGTTGTTATACTGATCGCGGCGGCAGGCGGCATCGCGCTGTTGACGACGAAAGGTAAAGCAACGGTGGCTTTCGCTCGCGAAGCCAGAACCGAAGTGCGCAAAGTCATTTGGCCTACGCGCCAGGAAACGCTGCATACCACGTTAATCGTTGCCGCGGTTACCGCCGTGATGTCACTGATTTTGTGGGGGCTGGATGGTATTCTGGTCCGTCTGGTATCGTTTATCACTGGCCTGAGGTTCTGAGATGTCTGAAGCTCCAAAAAAGCGCTGGTACGTCGTTCAGGCGTTTTCCGGTTTTGAGGCGCGCGTAGCACAATCGCTGCGTGAGCATATCAAATTGCACAATATGGAAGAGTTGTTTGGCGACGTCATGGTCCCTACTGAAGAAGTAGTCGAGATTCGTGGCGGCCAGCGTCGCAAAAGCGAACGTAAATTCTTCCCCGGCTATGTGCTGGTGCAAATGGTTATGAACGACGCAAGCTGGCACCTGGTGCGCAGCGTTCCGCGCGTGATGGGATTTATTGGCGGTACGTCCGATCGTCCGGCACCGATTAGCGATAAAGAAGTCGATGCGATCATGAACCGTCTGCAGCAGGTCGGCGACAAACCGCGTCCGAAAACGCTGTTTGAGCCGGGCGAAATGGTTCGCGTCAATGACGGCCCGTTTGCCGACTTTAATGGCGTCGTGGAAGAAGTGGATTATGAGAAGAGTCGCCTGAAGGTTTCTGTCTCTATCTTCGGACGCGCAACCCCGGTTGAGCTGGATTTCGGCCAGGTTGAAAAAGGCTAAATTACCCGCTCGGTTTTTACCGATTTAGGGTTGCAGAAGGCGCGAAATTGCCCTACAATTTCGCGCCTTTTGTTTTTATGTGCCCCGGCGGCATATGAAAGTTTAATCACGGGAAGCCTTAACAGGCGCTATACCCAACAGAGGAAATATCATGGCTAAGAAAGTACAAGCCTACGTCAAGCTGCAGGTTGCGGCTGGTATGGCTAACCCGAGTCCGCCAGTTGGTCCGGCTCTGGGTCAGCAGGGCGTTAACATCATGGAATTCTGTAAAGCGTTCAACGCGAAAACCGACAGCCTGGAAAAAGGTCTGCCGATTCCTGTTGTTATTACCGTTTATTCTGACCGTTCTTTCACCTTCGTTACCAAAACGCCTCCGGCAGCTGTACTGCTGAAGAAAGCGGCGGGTATCAAGTCTGGTTCCGGCAAGCCGAACAAAGACAAAGTCGGTAAAGTAACCCGTGCTCAGGTACGTGAAATCGCAGAAACCAAAGCTGCGGACATGACTGGTTCCGACGTAGAAGCGATGACTCGCTCTATCGAAGGTACTGCTCGTTCCATGGGCCTGGTAGTGGAGGATTAAGAGATGGCTAAGCTGACCAAGCGCATGCGCGTGATCCGTGACAAAGTTGATTCTACCAAACAGTACGACATCAACGAAGCTGTTGCTCTGCTGAAAGAACTGGCTACCGCTAAGTTTGTAGAAAGCGTTGACGTTGCCGTTAACCTCGGCATCGACGCGCGTAAATCAGACCAGAACGTACGTGGCGCGACTGTGCTGCCGCACGGTACTGGCCGCTCTGTACGCGTTGCTGTGTTTACCCAGGGCGCGAACGCTGAAGCTGCTAAAGCAGCTGGCGCTGAGCTGGTAGGTATGGAAGATCTGGCTGAGCAAATCAAAAAAGGCGAAATGAACTTTGACGTTGTTATCGCATCTCCTGATGCAATGCGCGTTGTTGGCCAGCTGGGCCAGGTTCTGGGTCCGCGCGGCCTGATGCCGAACCCGAAAGTGGGTACGGTAACGCCGAACGTCGCTGAAGCAGTGAAAAACGCTAAAGCTGGCCAGGTTCGCTACCGCAACGACAAAAACGGCATCATCCATACCACTATCGGTAAGGTTGATTTCGACGCTGACAAACTGAAAGAAAACCTGGAAGCTCTGCTGGTTGCGCTGAAAAAAGCCAAACCGACTCAGGCGAAAGGCGTGTACATCAAGAAAGTTAGCCTGTCTACCACCATGGGCGCTGGCGTTGCCATCGACCAGACTGGTCTGACTGCAGTGGCGAATTAATAATCGCTTTACGCGGGCGAAAGTTTCCTCTAGAATCTTACGCCCGTTGTTCTGTTAAACAGAACGCCCGCCTCAAGCCTTCATGACATCGGTGATGCCGGTTCAGAAAGGGGAGGGCGGAAAGATTTTCGGTTGGAGCCTGGCCTTATCCAGGCCTCCGTCCAAGACCGCAGGTGTTTCGAAAGAAACTTAATCGTCCTGCGTAGACGGTGACAGAGCCTGAAGAATATTTTTTCTTTTCTGGATTCTGCTCACCGTGTTTTAGCGCTTACCTTCTTTTCGGTCGGTAAGTGAAGTGAGTTCCGGGGGAATTTTTCCTCCGGCTAAAATCCAGGAGCAAAAGCTAATGGCATTAAATCTTCAAGACAAACAAGCGATTGTTGCTGAAGTCAGCGAAGTAGCCAAAGGCGCGCTGTCTGCGGTGGTTGCGGATTCTCGTGGCGTTACCGTAGATAAAATGACTGAACTGCGTAAAGCAGGTCGTGAAGCTGGCGTTTACATGCGTGTTGTTCGTAACACCCTGCTGCGCCGCGTCGTTGAAGGTACTCAGTTCGAGTGCCTGAAAGACACGTTTGTTGGTCCGACCCTGATTGCATACTCTATGGAACACCCGGGCGCTGCTGCTCGTCTGTTCAAAGAGTTCGCGAAAGCGAATGCAAAATTCGAGGTCAAAGCTGCAGCCTTTGAAGGTGAGCTGATCCCGGCGGCACAAATTGACCGTCTGGCAACGCTGCCGACTTACGAAGAAGCACTGGCACGTCTGATGTCGACCATGAAAGAAGCCGCTGCAGGCAAACTGGTCCGCACCCTGGCTGCCGTACGCGATGCGAAAGAAGCCGCTTAAGGCCTTCCTTTACAGCGCACTTTTACGTACACACTATTTTCTGATTCTTAGGAACAATTGTCATGTCTATCACTAAAGATCAAATTCTGGAAGCAGTAGCCGCTATGTCCGTAATGGAAGTAGTTGAGCTGGTTTCCGCTATGGAAGAAAAATTCGGCGTTTCTGCTGCTGCTGCTGTAGCTGTTGCTGCTGGCCCGGCTGAAGCTGTTGAAGAAAAAACTGAGTTCGACGTTGTACTGAAAGCTGTTGGCGCTAACAAAGTTGCTGTTATCAAAGCAGTACGTGGCGCAACTGGCCTGGGCCTGAAAGAAGCGAAAGATCTGGTTGAGTCTGCACCGGCTGCGCTGAAAGAAGGCATCAGCAAAGACGACGCTGAAGCTCTGAAAAAATCTCTGGAAGAAGCTGGCGCTGAAGTTGAAGTTAAATAAGCCAACCTTTCAGGTTGCAGCCTGATCTTTTAGGCTGATGGCTGGTGACTTTTTGGTCACCAGCCTTTTTGCGCTACAGGGCCTCAATGGGGTTTCGCACTGTTTGTCCATTGAGCGTCTTCAATATCTTTTTCTATCGACGCCTTAATATACTGCTTCCCTGCAGGGTTCCCTGCCCATGCAACAGCAATGAAATGATTTAAGAGTGATAGAAAGACGTATTGCGGAAGGTGTCCCGCACTTTCCGAGAAACAAAATAGTGTTGCATGAACTGTCCTTCAGGACGGACAGAGTGGGTCGACTTGTCAGCTAGCTGAGGAACCCTATGGTTTACTCCTATACCGAGAAAAAACGCATTCGTAAGGATTTTGGCAAACGTCCACAGGTTCTGGACGTACCCTATCTCCTTTCTATCCAGCTTGACTCGTTCCAGAAGTTTATCGAGCAAGATCCGGAAGGCCAATACGGTCTGGAAGCTGCATTCCGTTCCGTATTCCCAATCCAGAGCTATAGCGGCAACTCTGAGCTGCAGTATGTCAGCTACCGCTTAGGCGAACCTGTCTTTGATGTGAAAGAATGTCAGATCCGTGGCGTGACGTATTCAGCTCCGCTGCGCGTTAAGCTGCGTCTGGTGATCTACGAGCGCGAAGCGCCGGAAGGCACCGTTAAAGACATCAAAGAACAAGAAGTATACATGGGCGAAATTCCGCTCATGACCGAAAACGGTACCTTTGTTATTAACGGTACTGAAAGGGTTATCGTTTCTCAGCTGCACCGTAGTCCTGGCGTATTCTTTGACAGCGATAAGGGTAAAACCCACTCTTCGGGTAAAGTGCTCTATAACGCACGCATCATCCCTTACCGTGGCTCATGGCTCGATTTCGAGTTTGACCCGAAAGACAACCTGTTCGTCCGTATCGACCGTCGTCGTAAACTGCCGGCCAGTATCATTCTGCGCGCGCTGAATTACACCACTGAACAGATTCTCGATCTGTTCTTTGAAAAAGTGGTATTCGAAATTCGCGACAACAAGCTGCAGATGGAGCTGGTGCCTGAGCGTCTGCGTGGCGAAACCGCCTCCTTCGATATCGAAGCGAACGGCACGGTCTACGTAGAGAAAGGCCGCCGTATTACCGCGCGTCATATTCGTCAGCTGGAAAAAGATGGTATCCAGCATATCGAAGTGCCGGTGGAATACATTGCAGGCAAAGTGGTTGCTAAAGACTATGTCGACGAAGGCACAGGCGAGCTGATCGTCACTGCGAACATGGAGCTGTCGCTGGATCTGCTGGCGAAGCTGAGCCAGGCCGGTCACAAGCGTATCGAAACGCTGTTTACCAACGACCTGGATCACGGCCCGTATATCTCCGAAACGCTGCGCGTTGACCCAACCAACGATCGCCTGAGTGCGCTGGTTGAGATCTATCGCATGATGCGTCCGGGCGAGCCGCCGACGCGCGAAGCGGCGGAAAACCTGTTCGAGAACCTGTTCTTCTCCGAAGACCGTTACGATCTTTCTGCGGTTGGCCGCATGAAGTTCAACCGTTCTCTGGGTCGCGACGAGATCGAAGGTTCCGGTATCCTGAGCAAAGACGACATCATCGAAGTGATGAAGAAGCTCATCGGTATCCGTAACGGCAAAGGCGAAGTGGATGATATTGACCACCTCGGCAACCGTCGTATTCGTTCCGTGGGCGAAATGGCGGAAAACCAGTTCCGCGTCGGTCTGGTGCGCGTTGAGCGTGCGGTGAAAGAGCGTCTGTCTTTGGGCGATCTCGATACCCTGATGCCTCAGGATATGATCAACGCCAAGCCGATCTCTGCGGCGGTGAAAGAGTTCTTCGGTTCCAGCCAGCTGTCTCAGTTTATGGACCAGAACAACCCGCTGTCTGAGATTACGCACAAGCGTCGTATTTCCGCGCTTGGCCCAGGCGGTCTGACCCGTGAACGCGCAGGCTTCGAAGTGCGAGACGTACACCCGACTCACTACGGTCGCGTATGTCCTATCGAAACGCCTGAAGGTCCGAACATCGGTCTGATCAACTCACTCTCCGTATATGCGCAGACGAACGAATACGGTTTCCTGGAAACCCCGTATCGTCGCGTTATCGACGGCGTAGTGAGTGATGAAATTCATTACCTCTCCGCTATCGAAGAGGGTAACTACGTTATCGCTCAGGCGAACGCCCAGCTTGATGAAAACGGCGGCTTTGTTGACGATCTGGTCACCTGCCGTAGCAAAGGCGAATCGAGCCTGTTCAGCCGCGATCAGGTTGACTACATGGACGTTTCCACCCAGCAGGTGGTTTCCGTCGGTGCGTCCCTGATCCCGTTCCTGGAGCACGATGATGCTAACCGCGCCCTGATGGGTGCGAACATGCAACGTCAGGCGGTTCCGACTCTGCGTGCTGATAAGCCGCTGGTTGGTACCGGTATGGAGCGCGCGGTAGCGGTTGACTCCGGCGTAACCGCCGTAGCCAAACGTGGCGGTACCGTACAGTATGTTGATGCGTCACGTATCGTTATCAAAGTTAACGAAGACGAGATGTATCCGGGCGAAGCCGGCATCGACATCTACAACCTGACTAAATATACCCGTTCTAACCAGAACACCTGCATCAACCAGATGCCGTGCGTTTCTCTGGGCGAACCGGTAGAGCGCGGCGACGTGCTGGCTGATGGCCCGTCCACCGACCTCGGTGAGCTGGCGCTGGGTCAGAACATGCGCGTCGCGTTCATGCCGTGGAACGGCTACAACTTCGAAGACTCCATTCTGGTCTCCGAGCGCGTTGTACAGGAAGATCGCTTCACCACCATCCACATTCAGGAACTGGCGTGTGTGTCTCGTGACACCAAGCTGGGGCCAGAAGAGATCACTGCTGACATCCCGAACGTGGGTGAAGCGGCGCTCTCCAAACTGGATGAGTCCGGCATCGTTTACATCGGTGCGGAAGTGACCGGCGGTGACATTCTGGTTGGTAAGGTAACGCCGAAAGGTGAAACCCAGCTGACGCCGGAAGAGAAACTGCTGCGCGCGATCTTCGGTGAGAAAGCGTCTGACGTGAAAGACTCTTCTCTGCGCGTACCGAATGGCGTTTCCGGCACCGTTATCGACGTGCAGGTCTTTACCCGCGATGGCGTGGAAAAAGACAAGCGCGCGCTGGAAATCGAAGAGATGCAGCTGAAGCAGGCGAAGAAAGACCTGACTGAAGAACTGCAGATCCTCGAAGCCGGTCTGTTCGCACGTATCCATGCAGTGCTGGTTTCCGGCGGCGTGGAAGCGGAAAAACTGGACAAGCTGCCGCGCGAGCGCTGGCTGGAACTGGGCCTGACCGACGAAGCGAAGCAGAATCAGCTGGAGCAGCTGGCCGAGCAGTACGACGAGCTGAAGCACGAGTTTGAGAAGAAACTCGAAGCTAAGCGCCGCAAAATCACTCAGGGCGACGACCTGGCACCGGGCGTGCTGAAAATCGTCAAAGTGTATCTGGCCGTTAAACGTCAGATCCAGCCTGGTGACAAGATGGCAGGTCGTCACGGGAACAAAGGTGTTATCTCCAAGATCAACCCGATCGAAGATATGCCTTACGATGAGAACGGCACGCCGGTCGACATCGTACTGAACCCGCTGGGCGTACCGTCTCGTATGAACATCGGTCAGATCCTGGAAACCCACCTGGGCATGGCGGCGAAAGGCATTGGTGACAAAATCAATGCGATGCTGAAGAAGCAGGAAGAAGTCGCCAAACTGCGTGAGTTCATCCAGCGTGCTTACGATCTGGGCGCCGACGTACGTCAGCGTGTCGATCTGAACACCTTCTCTGATGACGAAGTGCTGCGTCTGGCCGAGAACCTGAAAAAAGGTATGCCGATCGCAACGCCGGTGTTTGATGGCGCGAAAGAAAGCGAAATCAAAGAGCTGCTGCAGCTTGGCGATCTGCCGACTTCCGGTCAGATCACCCTGTTCGACGGCCGCACCGGCGAGCAGTTCGAGCGTCCGGTTACCGTAGGCTACATGTACATGCTGAAACTCAACCACCTGGTTGATGACAAGATGCACGCACGTTCTACCGGCTCTTACAGCCTGGTTACTCAGCAGCCGCTGGGTGGTAAGGCGCAGTTCGGTGGTCAGCGCTTCGGTGAGATGGAAGTGTGGGCGCTGGAAGCATACGGCGCGGCATACACGCTGCAGGAAATGCTCACCGTTAAGTCTGATGACGTCAACGGTCGTACCAAGATGTATAAGAACATCGTGGACGGCAACCATCAGATGGAGCCGGGCATGCCGGAATCCTTCAACGTACTGTTGAAAGAGATCCGCTCGCTGGGCATCAACATCGAGCTGGAAGACGAGTAATACCCTCAGGGTAGCATTCGCATCTGTACTGGTTACAAGGGAATCCGGGCTTGCCCGGATTCCCTTGAGAAGTCTCACTCCGACGGGAGCTAATCCGTGAAAGACTTACTTAAGTTTCTGAAAGCGCAAACTAAAACCGAAGAGTTTGATGCGATCAAGATTGCGCTGGCCTCGCCAGACATGATCCGTTCCTGGTCTTTCGGTGAAGTGAAAAAGCCGGAAACCATTAACTACCGTACCTTCAAGCCAGAGCGCGATGGTCTGTTCTGCGCCCGTATTTTCGGGCCGGTAAAAGATTACGAATGCCTGTGCGGCAAATACAAGCGCCTGAAACACCGTGGCGTGATCTGTGAGAAGTGCGGCGTTGAAGTGACCCAGACCAAAGTGCGTCGTGAGCGCATGGGCCACATCGAGCTGGCTTCCCCGACCGCGCACATCTGGTTCCTGAAATCGCTGCCGTCCCGTATCGGCCTGCTGCTGGATATGCCGCTGCGCGATATCGAACGCGTGCTGTATTTCGAATCTTATGTCGTGGTTGAAGGCGGCATGACCAACCTCGAGAAGCGCCAGATCCTGACTGAAGAGCAGTATCTCGACGCGCTGGAAGAGTTTGGCGACGAATTCGACGCGAAAATGGGCGCGGAAGCGATCCAGGCGCTGCTGAAAAACATGGATCTGGAGCAGGAATGCGAGCAGCTGCGCGAAGAGCTGAACGAAACCAACTCCGAGACCAAGCGTAAGAAGCTGACCAAGCGCATCAAGCTGCTGGAAGCCTTCGTACAGTCTGGCAACAAGCCGGAGTGGATGATCCTGACCGTGCTGCCTGTGCTGCCGCCGGATCTGCGTCCTCTGGTTCCGCTGGACGGCGGTCGTTTTGCGACTTCTGACCTGAACGATCTCTATCGTCGCGTCATTAACCGTAACAACCGTCTGAAACGACTGCTGGATCTGGCTGCGCCGGACATCATCGTACGCAACGAAAAACGTATGCTGCAGGAAGCGGTAGACGCCCTGCTGGACAACGGTCGTCGCGGTCGCGCGATCACCGGCTCCAACAAGCGTCCGCTGAAATCGCTGGCTGACATGATTAAAGGTAAGCAGGGTCGTTTCCGTCAGAACCTGCTGGGTAAACGCGTCGACTACTCTGGTCGTTCCGTTATTACCGTAGGTCCTTACCTGCGTCTGCATCAGTGCGGCCTGCCGAAGAAAATGGCGCTCGAACTGTTCAAACCGTTCATCTACGGCAAGCTGGAGCTGCGTGGCCTCGCGACCACCATCAAAGCCGCCAAGAAAATGGTTGAGCGTGAAGAAGCCGTGGTTTGGGATATCCTGGACGAAGTGATCCGCGAACACCCGGTTCTGCTGAACCGTGCGCCGACGCTGCACCGTCTTGGCATCCAGGCGTTTGAGCCGGTTCTGATCGAAGGTAAAGCAATTCAGCTGCACCCGCTGGTTTGTGCGGCCTATAACGCCGACTTCGATGGTGACCAGATGGCTGTTCACGTACCGCTGACGCTGGAAGCCCAGCTGGAAGCGCGTGCGCTGATGATGTCTACCAACAACATCCTGTCTCCGGCGAACGGTGAGCCGATTATCGTTCCGTCTCAGGACGTTGTTCTGGGTCTGTACTACATGACCCGCGACAAAGTGAACGCGAAAGGCGAAGGCATGGTGCTGACCGGCCCGAAAGAAGCTGAGCGTGTTTACCGCGCCGGCCTGGCCGAGCTGCATGCGCGCGTTAAAGTGCGTATCACTGAATATGAAAAGAATGAGCAGGGTGAATTCATCCCGAAAACCAGCCTGATCGATACCACTATCGGTCGCGCTATTCTGTGGATGATCGTGCCGCAGGGTCTGCCTTACTCCATCGTCAACCAGGCGCTGGGTAAAAAGGCGATCTCCAAAATGCTGAACACCTGTTACCGCATTCTGGGCCTGAAACCGACTGTTATCTTTGCTGACCAGACCATGTACACCGGTTTTGCCTACGCAGCCCGTTCAGGCGCTTCCGTAGGTATCGACGACATGGTTATCCCGGCGAAGAAAGTGGAGATCATCACCGAAGCGGAAGCGGAAGTGGCTGAGATCCAGGAGCAGTTCCAGTCTGGTCTGGTAACCGCTGGCGAACGCTATAACAAAGTTATCGATATCTGGGCCGCGGCCAACGAACGTGTTGCCAAGGCGATGATGGAAAACCTCTCTACCGAAACGGTTATCAACCGCGACGGCGAAGAGGAAAAACAGGTTTCCTTTAACAGCATCTTTATGATGGCCGACTCCGGTGCGCGTGGTTCTGCCGCTCAGATCCGTCAGCTGGCGGGTATGCGTGGCCTGATGGCGAAGCCGGATGGCTCCATCATCGAAACGCCGATCACTGCGAACTTCCGTGAAGGTCTGAACGTACTCCAGTACTTCATCTCCACGCACGGTGCGCGTAAAGGTCTGGCGGATACCGCACTGAAAACGGCAAACTCCGGTTATCTGACCCGTCGTCTGGTTGACGTGGCGCAGGATTTGGTGGTGACCGAAGATGACTGCGGCACCCTCGAAGGCATTACCATGACGCCGGTTATCGAAGGTGGCGACGTTAAAGAGCCGCTGCGTGAGCGTGTACTGGGCCGTGTAACGGCGGAAGACGTACTGAAGCCGGGTACGGCGGACATTCTGGTTTCCCGCAACACCCTGCTCGATGAGCACTGGTGTGACGTGTTGGAGCAGAACTCTGTCGACAGCGTGAAAGTGCGTTCCGTTGTTGCCTGTGAAACTGACTTCGGCGTCTGTGCGCACTGCTACGGTCGTGACCTGGCGCGTGGCCATATCATCAACAAAGGTGAGGCCATCGGCGTTATCGCGGCGCAGTCCATCGGTGAGCCGGGTACACAGCTGACGATGCGTACGTTCCACATCGGTGGTGCGGCATCGCGTGCGGCTGCTGAATCCAGCATTCAGGTGAAGAACAAAGGTACCATCAAGCTGACGAACGCCAAGTCGGTAACCAACTCCGCTGGCAAGCTGGTGATCACTTCCCGTAACGTTGAACTGAAAATGATCGACGAATTCGGGCGCACCAAAGAAAGCTATAAAGTGCCTTACGGCGCGACCATGGCGAAAGGTGACGGTGAGCAGGTCAATGCTGGTGAAACAGTAGCGAACTGGGATCCGCACACCATGCCGGTTATCACCGAAGTGAGCGGTTTCATCCGTTTCACCGACATGATCGACGGCCAGACCATTACCCGTCAAACTGACGAGCTGACCGGTCTGTCTTCACTCGTGGTGCTGGACACCGCAGAGCGTACCGCTGGTGGTAAAGACCTGCGTCCGGCGCTGAAAATCGTTGACGCTAACGGCGACGACGTTCTGATCCCGGGCACCGACATGCCGGCTCAGTACTTCCTGCCGGGCAAAGCGATTGTTCAGCTGGAAGACGGCGTGAAGATCAGCTCTGGTGACACCCTGGCGCGTGTGCCTCAGGAATCTGGCGGTACCAAGGATATTACCGGTGGTCTGCCGCGCGTTGCCGACCTGTTCGAAGCGCGTCGTCCGAAAGAGCCTGCGATTCTGGCTGAAATTAGCGGTATCGTCTCCTTCGGTAAAGAGACCAAAGGCAAGCGTCGTCTGGTGATCACGCCGGTCGACGGCAGCGAGCCGTACGAAGAGATGATTCCGAAATGGCGTCAGCTCAACGTATTTGAAGGCGAACGCGTTGAACGTGGTGACGTGATCTCCGACGGACCAGAATCTCCGCATGACATTCTGCGTCTGCGTGGCGTTCAGGCTGTGACCCGTTACATCGTTAACGAAGTGCAGGACGTATACCGTCTGCAGGGCGTTAAGATTAACGATAAGCACATCGAAGTTATCGTGCGTCAGATGCTGCGTAAAGCAACCATCTCCAGCGCGGGCAGCTCCGAGTTCCTGGAAGGCGAGCAGGTAGAATACTCACGCGTGAAGATTGCCAACCGCGATCTGGAGATCAACGGCAAAGTGGGCGCCACATACGCTCGCGACCTGTTGGGCATCACCAAAGCGTCTCTGGCAACCGAATCGTTCATCTCTGCGGCATCGTTCCAGGAGACCACCCGTGTCCTGACCGAAGCAGCGGTAGCAGGCAAGCGCGACGAGCTGCGCGGCCTGAAAGAGAACGTTATCGTGGGTCGTCTGATCCCGGCCGGTACCGGTTACGCTTACCATCAGGATCGTATGCGTCGCCGTGCGGCTGGCGAGCCGACCGTTGCGCCTCAGGTGAGCGCGGAAGAAGCGACGGCCAGCCTGGCCGAGCTCCTGAACGCTGGCCTTGGTGGCAGCGACGACGAGTAATCGTCAGGCATGCTGTAAAATATAAACCCTGCTTCGGCAGGGTTTTTTTATATCCCTTTTCAGCACAGTAAAGGAAGCCAGGCATGAATCTCTTCACCATAAGCCTGTTAGTGGCGGGCATAACGCTTTTTCAAAGCGTCGCGGCGAGGGCTGATGAGCCGGTGCAGCGCCTGTTCAGGGAATGGCAGGTCACCTGCAATAACCTTAACGACTGCGACATTCGCAACGCCGATGAGAATATGCGTATCGTTATTCGTCATCAGGCGGGGCCGAATGGCACGGCGTCGCTGGATATTATGAGCTTCGATGCGGATAAAGCCGAAGGCATCTGGCTGGACGGTAAACGCTGGGACCATGCGATCGCGCTGTCGAACGCGGATGCAAACAATGATTACGCCAATGCGCACAGCGACAGCCTGAGCGATATCCAGGCCTTAATCGCGGCGGCGAAAAACGCCATGACTATTTCTTTAACGCCCGGCGATGACGTAACGGGTTCATTGAACGGGTTGAATGCGGCCCTGCTGTTTGTTGATGAACGACAGGGGCGCCTGAATAACCAAACGGCGCTGTTTAAAACCGGTGAAGCGCCTGCCGCCAGCGTTCCGCCGCGTCCCTCTGCCGCGCCTGCGCTTTCCGTGCCGCCGGTTGTGCCGCTGAATAATGCCCAGACGCTGGTTAAAAATGTTATCGCCAGCCAGCAGCAGGTATTAAAACAGGAAGAGTGCGAGCCAGACGATGAGGACGTCGCCCGCAGCGAGGCGCAGCCTCTGGATGCGCAGCATGCGCTGGTAATGATTAACTGCGGCATGGGCGCCTACCAATCCTCCAGCGTGCTGTTTGTCACGCCGCGCGCGGCGCCGGCAAAGGCGGAGCAGCTGATCCTGCCGTTGCCGCTAAAAGATGACGAGGGCAAACCCAACAGTATCAGTTGGTTTACCGAGGCGAGCTACGATCCGCACAGCGGCCAGCTGTTTCATGCGGCGCGCGGGCGAGGCATCGCAGACTGCGGCGAAAGCGCTACCTGGCGCTACGACGGCCAGCTTTTCCACCTGATAAGCTATAACAGCCAGCCAGGCTGCGATGGCGGCGAACCGGGTGACTGGCCTTCGGTCTGGGCGACGCCAGGCTATACAGATAGTCCCATCGGCCGGTAACGTAATTTATCGCTGCGCGTAAGCAGCGGCTGAAAAGCAGGGCTGGCGCAATGCAGGGCCAGCCCCGATCGGTGCGGATTGCCTGACGAAGCCAGCGTATGTCAGGCGGCGCATTAAACACAGCGCGCCTTTATCGGGTTGCGTGACGGCTTCCGTATAAACGGCATTAGCGCCGGTCCGTTGCCGGCTACTGCGAGACGCGTCCCAGCCAGCTATCCCAGTCTTTCCATACCGGCTGCAAGCCTGCCTGTGTGAGCGCAGCGGCCACTTCCTGCGGCGTACGATGGTCGTCTGGCGAAAATTGTTCAAGCTCCGGTTGCGGATCGGCATAGCCGCCCGGCTGCGTTTTGGAAAACGCGCTGACGCTGTTAATAGCCAGCGGCACGACCCGATCGCGGAAGTTCGGTGATTCGCGCGTCGACAGGGAAAGCTCCACCTCAGGCGCAAACAGGCGAAAGGCGCAAATTGTCTGTACCAGCTGCGCTTCGCTCATCAGTGATGCCGGTTCGATGCCGCCAGCGCAGGGACGCAGCCGTGGAAAAGAGATCGAATAGCGGCTTTGCCACCACATCTGCTGTAGCCACAGCAGATGTTCCGCCAGCATAAAGCAGTCGGTGCGCCAGCTGTCGGACAGGCCGATCAGCGCGCCGAGGCCGATCTTGTCGATCCCGGCGCGGCCGAGACGATCCGGCGTCTCCAGACGAAAAAAGAAATCCTGTTTATTGCCTTTCAGATGGTGCTGCTGATAAACCCTTGGATGATAGGTCTCCTGATAAACCAGCACACCATCCAACCCGATCTGTTTCAGCCCGACATACTCGGCTTCCGATAAGGGCTGTACCTCCATCATCAGCGAACTGAAATGCTTACGGATTGCCGGAATATGCTGGTGGAAGTAATCGATGCCCACCTTTGTCTGATGCTCGCCGGTGACCAGAAGCAAATGATCGAATCCCATTTTGCGGATCGCCAGGCACTCCCGTTCGATCTCCTCTGCGTTCAGCGTCTTGCGCTTAATACGGTTGCTCATGGAGAAGCCGCAGTAGGTGCAGTCGTTGGCGCACAGGTTGGAAAGGTAAAGCGGGACATAGAAGCTGACGGTATTGCCGAAACGCTGACGCGTCAGGCGCTGCGCCTTTTGCGCCAGCGGTTCAAGAAAGTCGGCGGCGGCGGGGGAGAGCAACGCCATTAAGTCTTCCCGATTCAGGCGTGACTTATTTAGCGCCTGCTGCACGTCCGCTGCGGTTTTGCTGTGGATGCGCAGGCGGATATCTTCCCAGTCGAGCTGCCGCCAGCGCTCGGTAAAATCTTTCATCTGGTTTCCTCCGGCTGGCTAAGGAAGGCGGTAAGCGGGCTGGAAGGCGCGGCCTGAATCTGGCTGGCACCGAGTCCGCTGCGCCATGCCAGGCGTCCTGCCTCAACCGCAAGTCGGAATGCCCGCGCCATCTCTACCGGATCGCGCGCAACGGCTATCGCCGTATTGACCAGCACCGCGTCCGCGCCCATTTCCAGCGCTTCGCTGGCGTGGCTGGGCGCACCGATACCGGCGTCGATTACCACCGGCACCTTTGCCTGCTCAATAATAATCGCCAGCAGATCGCGGGTTTTCAGTCCCTGATTGCTGCCAATCGGTGCGCCGAGCGGCATTACCGCAGCGCAGCCCGCCTCCTCCAGACGCTTGCACAATACCGGATCGGCGCCGCAGTAGGGCAGAACGGTAAAGCCTTCTTTCACCAGCTGCTGCGCCGCCTTCAGGGTCTCGATAGCGTCCGGCAGCAAATAACGCGCGTCCGGGTGAATCTCCAGCTTCAGCCAGTGGGTGCCCAGCGCTTCGCGCGCCAGACGCGAGGCGAAGATCGCCTCCTCGGCGGTCCTGGCGCCGGACGTGTTCGGCAACAGCTGTACGCCTGACGCCTGCAACGGCGCCAGAATATTGTCGTTGCCGCCGCGTAAATCAAGCCGCTTCATCGCCATGGTGACCAGCTGCGAACCGGATGCGCGAATCGCCTCCAGCATCAGCGCCGGGGTGGCGAATTTTCCGGTGCCGGTAAAGAGTCGTGAAGAAAATTGTTTGTCCGCTATCTGTAGCATCTCAGCCTCCGGCTATCGCCTGAAAAATCACCACCTCATCGTCATCCCGTAACGCATAGTCCGGCCAGCTGGCGCGGGGAACGATCTGCTGATTAACTGCCAGCGCGGTGCCGGGCTGATGGCAGCCGAGCTTCTCCAGCAGCCTGTCGAGCGTTAATGGCGTTTCCAGCATCAAGGTTTCATCGTTTACTACAATCCTCATCGGGCGCCTCCGCATACCGGACAGTGCGCATCCGGCGTCAGGCTGAAGGTGCGCCAGGTTTGCTGACGCCCATCGAACAGACGCAGCTGTCCATCCAGCGCGGAAGTCTGCCCCGCCAGCATTTTCAGCGCTTCAAGCGCCTGCAGCGTGCCGATGGTGCCCACCACCGGACCCAGCACGCCAGCGGTGCGGCAGTTGCGCTGTGGTTCGCTGTTATCTGGCCAGAGACAGCGGTAGCAGCCTTTTTGCCAGGGCGGCGAGATCACCAGCAGCTGCCCGCTAAAGCCGACGGCGCTGCCGCTGATTAGGGGGATATCCGCAGCGACGCAGGCAGCGTTAATCGCCTGACGCGTCGCCATGTTGTCGCTGCAGTCAAGCACCAGATCCGCCTGCGGCACCCATTCGCGCAACTGCGCCTCATCCATGCGCTGTTGCAGAACAATCGCTTCGACCTGCGGATTCAGCGCCTGCAACTGCCGCTGCGCCAGCGGCGCTTTCGCCTGCCCGCAGTCCGCGCTGCGATAAAGGATTTGGCGCTGCAGGTTGCTGACATGCAGCGTATCGTCATCGGCCAGCAACAGCTTGCCGACGCCCGCTGCTGCCAGCCAGAGCGCCGCGGGCGCGCCCAGGCCGCCGAGTCCGACAATCAGCACGCTGGCCTGATGCAGCTTCTGCTGACCTTCCACGCCGAACTCCTCCAGCAGCAGCTGACGGCTGTAGCGCAGAAAATCCTGATCGTTAAGCATCGTCATCTTCTCCTGCGCCAGCTAACGCCAGCAGCGTCTCGGTAGCGGCGCGCCAGTCGTCGGCCTGAGTAATGGCGCTGACCACCGCGATGCTGCCCACGCCGCAGGCCAGCACCGCCGGAGCGCGTTCAATGCTGATGCCGCCGATGGCGACGGTCGGCATTGTGCCCAGTCGCGCAACGTGGCGCGTTAGCTGCTCCAGTCCCTGCGGCGCAGAAGGCATCGCTTTGGTTTGCGTAGGAAAGATATGGCCCAGCGCGATATAAGAGGGCTGAAAGGCGAGCGCCCGGTCAATTTCCCGATCGTCGTGCGTTGAAAGGCCGAGACGCAGCCCGGCGTGGCGAATCGCCTCCAGATCGGCGACGTCCAGATCTTCCTGGCCCAGGTGCACACCGTAAGCGTGATGCTTAATCGCCAACTGCCAGTAGTCATTGATAAACAGACGCGCCTGGTAAGCATGGCCCAGCGCAATCGCCTGCTGGATAGCGGGTTCTACTTCCTCTGCCGGACGATCCTTAATGCGCAGCTGTAGAGTGCGCACCCCCGCGGTTAGCAGACGCTCTATCCATTCCACGCTGTCGACCACCGCATAAAGCCCAAGCCTGGCGGGGCAAGATGGAAAAGGCTGACTCATGCTTTTCCCTCCGGCGTCAGGGCGTCCGCAGGATGATAAAGCTCGCCGCCGCGCTGACGAAATGCCTGTGACATTTGCGCCATGCCGACTTCAACAGGTTGCGCCTGCGCTTCCTGTTTGGCGGCATAGTCGCGCACCTCCTGCGTAATTTTCATTGAGCAGAACTTCGGACCGCACATTGAGCAAAAGTGCGCCACTTTCCCCGACTCCTGCGGCAGCGTTTCATCGTGATAGGCGCGCGCGGTATGCGGATCGAGCGCCAGATTGAACTGATCCTCCCAGCGGAATTCAAAGCGCGCTTTCGACATGGCGTTATCGCGGATCTGCGCGCCAGGGTGTCCCTTGGCCAGATCTGCCGCGTGCGCCGCGATTTTGTAGGTGATCAGTCCCTGGCGAACATCTTCTTTATTCGGCAGGCCGAGATGCTCTTTTGGCGTGACGTAGCAGAGCATCGCGCAGCCGAACCAGCCAATCATCGCCGCGCCGATGCCGGAGGTGAAATGATCGTAGCCGGGCGCGATATCGGTGGTCAGCGGGCCGAGCGTATAGAACGGCGCTTCGTGGCAGTGCTCCAGCTGTTCGGTCATATTGCGGCGGATCATCTGCATCGGCACGTGGCCGGGGCCTTCAATCATGACCTGTACGTCATATTCCCAGGCGATTTTGGTCAGTTCGCCCAGCGTATGCAGCTCGGCGAACTGCGCTTCGTCATTGGCGTCCTGAATAGAGCCGGGACGCAGTCCGTCGCCCAGTGACAGAGAGACGTCATAGGCGGCGCAAATTTCACAGATTTCACGGAAATGCTGATACAGGAAACTTTCCTGATGATGGGACAGACACCATTTCGCCATGATCGAGCCGCCGCGCGAGACGATGCCAGTCAGACGTTTCGCCGTCATCGGCACATAGCGCAGCAGAACGCCGGCGTGAATCGTGAAGTAGTCCACGCCCTGTTCCGCCTGCTCCAGCAGCGTATCGCGGAACAGCTCCCAGGTGAGGTTTTCAGCAACGCCGTTCACTTTTTCCAGCGCCTGATAGATCGGCACGGTACCGATCGGCACCGGACTGTTGCGCAGGATCCATTCGCGCGTTTCATGAATATAGCGGCCGGTGGAGAGGTCCATCACCGTATCGGCGCCCCAACGGGTCGCCCAGACCAGCTTTTCGACCTCTTCTTCGATAGAGGAGCTGACGGCCGAGTTGCCGATATTGGCGTTGACCTTCACCAGGAAATTGCGGCCGATAATCATCGGCTCCGCTTCTGGATGATTAATGTTGGCGGGGATAATCGCGCGGCCGGCTGCCACCTCCTGGCGTACAAACTCCGGCGTAATGTTTTCCGGCAGGTGCGCGCCGAAGCTGTGGCCAGGGTGCTGCTGGCGCAGTACTTCGCTACGAATGCGCTCGCGACCCATATTTTCCCGCAGGGCGATGAACTCCATCTCCGGCGTCACGATCCCCTGACGCGCATAGTGAAGCTGCGTAACCCGACGTCCCGCCATCGCGCGGCGCGGGCGCGGCAGATTATCGAAGCGCAGATGATCGAGCCCTTCATCCTTCAGGCGTTGTTGGCTGTAACTGGAGCTGAGCTGCGTCAGTTCGCTGTCGCCGCGCTGTTCGATCCAGGCGCTGCGCAGACGCGGCAGGCCCTGATGAACATCGATTTGCGCCTCGGGATCGCCATACGGGCCGGCGGTATCGTAAACCGGCACCGGTTCATTGGCTTCATAAATCGGATCGTTTTTATCGCCGCCGATCAGGGTAGGGCTGAGCTGGATCTCGCGCATCGGCACGCGAATATCGGGACGACTACCCGCAATCCAGATACGTTTAGAGTTGGGAAAAGCGGTACCCTGCAATGAGGAAATAAACTGTTGCGCCTGAGCGCGCTGTTCACGACGGTTGGGTTTAGCAGACATAGCAATCTCCAGAAAAAGGAACGTTGCTTGTCCGGAGCTCGGAAGGAGTAACGACACGCGGCCAGTACGGATTGACGGCGTGAAAAGATCTGTACTCTTGTTCCCTTCGCAGGTACTAACCTGATCAGGTTCCGCGGATCCCGAATAAACGGTCTCAGCCTAAAAGGCACTCCGACAAGATGAAAATCAGGCGTCAGCAGGGCTGACAGCCTGGACCCGTCACGCTTAACGCCGTGGCGAGGTCATAAAAAAGCCCCTTCAGCATAAAGGGGCGTTTAAGAAACTACAAGGGTTTATAACAAACTGATAACCATCAGGCCGGACGTGCCATTGCCTGATCGTTTGCAGCCGCCAGAGCGGCGAGATTATGGTCGAACGCCAGCTGGATCAGCTTATCTTCCAGCGTAAAGCGCGCTTCCAGCGCTTCACCGACTTCCGAAAGGGCCTGCTGGAATTCCAGACAGTTATCGTGATCGATAGCCGCTTCAAGATGGGTATCATACAGTTGCATGATGGTTTCGGTATTAGCCTGCAGGCCGGGGTAAATTTGTGCCGCCGCCAGTAACGGGCTGTCGCCAGTCATCTCTTCGATGATACGTTCATAGACGCTAAAATGTCCGGTAGAAAGATAGTCCACCAGGTTCTGACAAAAATCATCAAGAGCTTTCTCATCAAGCGCAGTGAGTGATTCCTTATTCGGCTTGATGCCTACTACCTGATAATAAGCAACCAACAGTTGCCTGCGCGCATTTAGCCAAAAATCTACCAGTTCATTACTGCCACCTACGCGCTCGGTCAGAACGTCTAACTGGTTAAGCATGTTTGTCTCCGTGGGTTATAGTCTTACCGCTACTTATACTTAACATCAGTACAGAGGCTGTGTCCCGTATCTGTTCCAGTTTTAAGAATATTTACGGCCCCAGTCACAAAAGGCGTGCTGAAGCAAAGGATAACTTTTCTATGGAACGTGTGATTACAAGCGTAGACGCTGGCTGGTGGGTTGTCAGCCACGAACAGAAAATTTGGTTGCCGAATGGTGAATTACCGTTCGGTACGGCAGAAACATGGGATCTGGCGGGGTCGCGCGGCGCCATAATCGGCGAATGGCGCGGCGAGCCGGTCTGGTTGATCCGCGAAAATCGCAGCGAAAATATGGGATCGATTCGACAAATCATCGATCTGGACAGCGGACTGTTTCAGCTGGCCGGACGCGGCGTCCAGCTGGCGGAATTTATTCGCTCGCACCGCTACTGCGGCTACTGCGGCCATGAAATGCATCTGAGCAATAGCGAAAACGCCTGCCTGTGCGGCCATTGCCGTCAGCGCTATTACCCGCAAATCGCCCCGTGCATCATCGTTGCTATCCGCCGCGACGATAAAATTCTGCTGGCCCAGCATGCCCGGCATCGCAACAGCATCTATACCGTGCTGGCGGGATTTGTCGAAGTTGGCGAAACGTTGGAGCAAGCGGTGGCGCGCGAAGTGATGGAGGAGAGCAACGTGCGGGTAAAAAACCTGCGCTATGTAACCTCGCAGCCCTGGCCTTTTCCTCATTCGCTGATGATGGCCTTTATGGCAGAATATGATGAGGGAGAGCTGCAAATCGACAATAAAGAGCTGATCGACGCCAACTGGTTTCGCTACGACGCCCTGCCGCAGCTTCCGCCCGCCGGCACCGTAGCGCGTCGTCTGATAGAGGATACCGTGGCGCTCTGTCGCGCGGCGGATGAGCAACCGTAACGGCGACGTTCGCAGGGCTGGATAGATGCGCCTGAGGCGGCAAACTTGCTTAACCGGCGGCAATAACTGCTACACTAGGCGCCTGTATTTGAGAGAGCCTTATGATGAGCGAATTGAAGAACGATCGTTACCTGCGTGCCCTGTTACGCCAGCCGGTAGATGTGACGCCGGTATGGATGATGCGTCAGGCTGGACGCTATTTGCCGGAATATAAAGCCACGCGCGCGCAGGCAGGCGATTTTATGTCGCTGTGCAAAAACGCCGAGCTGGCCTGCGAAGTCACGCTGCAGCCGCTGCGTCGCTATCCTCTGGATGCGGCGATTCTCTTCTCTGATATTTTGACTATTCCCGATGCGATGGGGCTGGGGCTGTGGTTCGAGGCGGGCGAAGGCCCGCGCTTCGCCTCGCCGATTACCTGTCGTGCCGACGTCGACAAGCTGCCGATTCCCGATCCTGAGCAGGAGCTGGGCTACGTGATGAACGCGGTGCGCACCATCCGCAAAAACTTACAGGGCGCAGTGCCGCTGATCGGCTTCTCCGGCAGCCCGTGGACGCTCGGTACCTATATGGTTGAAGGCGGCAGCAGCAAGGCTTTCACCAAAATCAAAAAAATGATGTACGCCGAGCCGGAAACCCTGCACGCGATGCTGGATAAGCTGGCCGACAGCGTCACGCTCTATCTCAATGCGCAAATTCGCGCTGGCGCGCAGTCGGTCATGATATTCGACACCTGGGGCGGCGTGCTGACCGGACGCGATTATCACGACTTCTCGTTACAGTATATGCATAAGATCGTTGACGGCCTGATCCGCGAACATGACGGGCGCCGCGTGCCGGTTACGCTGTTTACCAAAGGCGGCGGTCAGTGGCTGGAAGCGATGGCGGCGACCGGCTGCGATGCGCTGGGCCTGGACTGGACCACTGATATTGCCGATGCGCGCCGTCGCGTGGGCGATAAAGTCGCGCTGCAGGGCAATATGGATCCGTCTATGCTTTATGCATCGCCTGCGCGTATCGAGCAGGAAGTGGCGACTATTCTGGCAGGTTTCGGCCAGGGTAACGGACACGTATTTAATTTAGGACATGGCATCCATCAGGATGTGCCGCCTGAGCACGCAGGCGCGTTTGTGGAGGCGGTGCATCGGCTGTCATGTCCTTATCACAAGGAGTAGACATGGATATACAGGCATTACGAGCCGAACAGTTGCAGCGCGCCGCGGAAGTGGTGCGCCATGATGATTTCGATGTGATGCCGCCGCGCCTGATTGGCGGCGCGGACGTAGGATTCGAGCAGGACGGCGAGGTGACGCGCGCCGCCATGGTCATTCTGGAATATCCTTCGCTGAAGCTTATCGAATATAAGGTGGCGCGCATCGCCACCATCATGCCTTATATCCCCGGCTTCCTCTCCTTCCGCGAATATCCGGCGCTGCTGGCGGCCTGGGAGATGCTGGAGCAAAAACCTGACCTGCTTTTCGTCGACGGCCACGGCATTTCGCATCCGCGTCGGCTCGGCGTCGCCAGCCACTTCGGCATGCTGGTGGATGTGCCGACCATCGGCGTGGCGAAGCGCCGTCTGTGCGGCCGTTTCGAGCCGCTGGACGACGAGCCGGGTTCGCAGCAGCCGCTGATGGACAAAGGTGAAAAGATCGGCTGGGTCTGGCGCAGCAAAAAACGCTGTAATCCGCTGTTCGTCTCTACCGGCCATCGCGTCAGCATCGATACCGCCTTAGAGTGGGTGCAAAAGTGCATGGCGGGCTACCGTTTGCCGGAACCGACGCGCTGGGCGGACGCCGTCGCCTCAGAGCGCAGCGCCTTTCTGCGCTGGCAGAAGGGTTAGCCGTGCCGCAAGGGTCCTTTTGCGTTACACTGCCGCCAGAATGATGCTGAAGAGACCTTATCATGTTACGTAACCCTATCCACCTGCGCCTCGAAAAGCTGGAAAGCTGGCAGCATGTGACCTTTATGGCCTGTCTGTGCGAACGCCTCTATCCCAACTACTGGGCGTTTTGCCAACAGACCGGCTTCGCCGATGCGCAGCGCTACCGCCGCATTCTCGATCTGATTTGGGAATCCCTGACGGTCAAAGACGCGAAAATCAACTTCGACTCCCAGCTGGAAAAGCTGGAAGAGGCGATCCCGCTGGCAGACGATTTCGACGTCTATGGCGTTTATCCGGCGATCGACGCCTGCGTCGCTTTAAGCGAGCTGTTGCATTCGCGTCTGAGCGGGGAAACGCTGGAGCATGCTATCGAAGTCAGCAAGGCGTCGATCACCACCGTGGCAATGCTGGAAATGACTCAGGCTGGTCGGGAAATGACCGACGAGGAGTTGGGCGAACTGCCGGCGATAGAAGAAGAATGGGACCTCCAGTGGGAGATTTTTCGCCTGCTGGCGGCCTGTGAAGAACGGGACCTGGAATTGATAAAAGGATTACGTTCTGACCTGCGGGAAGCCGCGACAAGCAACATCGGTATAAAAATAGAGCAATAAGGCGATAAAACGTGACTTCACGCCTGAATTGTCGCGCCTAAAGGCTTCACATCCGCCCCCTGTCTGGTCTACATTTGGGGGGCTGAAAAATGTGGCTATCGGTGCGTGCAGGCTGAAGAGTGTCAGAATCTGGCAATTCCCTCGCACTCGATGCTTAGCAAGCGATAAATACACTGTAAGGATAACTTATGAACAAGACTCAACTGATTGATGTAATTGCAGAGAAAGCGGATCTCTCCAAGTCCCAGGCTAAAGCTGCGCTGGAATCCACCCTGGCTGCAATTACCGAGTCTCTGAAAGATGGTGATGCTGTACAACTGGTTGGTTTTGGTACTTTTAAAGTTAACCACCGTGCTGAGCGCACTGGCCGCAACCCGCAGACTGGCAAAGAAATCAAAATTGCTGCTGCAAACGTACCGGCATTCGTTTCTGGTAAAGCACTGAAAGACGCCGTTAAGTAATCGCGTTGCAGTGAAAGGTTTAACGAGGGCGGCAATTATTGTCGCCCTTTTGTTTTTGTGTCGTCGTTATCATAACGGAGCATCATGAAGCGGCTATTGGCACTTCTGACGTTGCTGCTGGCAGGATGCAGCTCGCAGCCGACGTTGCCCGCTTTTACCGCCAGCGGCTATCTGGCCGATCGCGGCGCGGTGCGCATCTGGCGTAAGACCGAAGATCACAGCGTACATATGCTGACGGTGTTTACGCCGTTCCAGGAGGGCGCGTCGGTGTTTACGCGCTACAGCTGGCAGGATGAAAACCTGGTCAGCATTGAACGTCATCTCAGCGGCGCTAAGCCGGATGACGTAACGCTGCGTTTCGACCGCGACGGCGGGCTGAGCTTTATGCAGCGTCAGTTGGCCGACCGGCGCGAAGCGGTAAGCGAACAAACGATAGAACTGTATAAATTCGACGCCCAGCGGATGCTGAAAATCAGCGATGCGCTACTGGCCGGACGCGTGCTGCTGAAGCAGGGGCGCTGGCAGGGCGACGATAGCGTGCGAACCTGTCAGGGCGAGACGGTAAAGCCAGCGCTGGATGAGAGCGAATGGCAGCGCATTCGGTTCTGGCCGCATCAGGCGGATGTGAAGCTGAGCGTTGCGTGGCTGGAAGCGCCAGCGGGGACGCAGCTGATACAGGTATCAACGGAAGATGACTGTCAGTGGGAGCCGCAGGAAGCGGATTTTTAAACGGACGGCACAGAGAAAGAAGCGGCCCCGCCAGCAGGGCAGGACCGCAATTGATTACTTACGGTTGATGGCGCGATAGCCGATATCGCGGCGGCAGAAACTGCCTTCCCATGAAATGGGCGACGCCAGCTCATAGGCGCGACGCTGCGCTTCAGCGATATCTTTCCCCAGCGCCGTTACGCACAGTACGCGGCCGCCATGGGTGAGTACTAAATCATCTTCAAGCTTCGTTCCGGCATGGAATACTTTGCCGTCCGGCAGCGCTTCCAGCGGCAGACCGTGAATCGCATCGCCGATGCGATAGTCGCCCGGATAGCCGCCGGCGGCCAGCACCACGCCCAACGCCGGACGATCGTCCCAGCGCGACTCCGCATTATCCAGCTTGCCTTCGCAGGCCGCCAGACACATCTCAACCAGATCCGACTGCAGGCGCATCATGATCGGTTGCGTTTCCGGGTCGCCGAAGCGGCAGTTGAATTCAATGACTTTCGGCTGGCCGTCCTGACCAATCATCAGTCCGGCGTACAGGAAGCCGGTATAGACGTTGCCTTCGGCCGCCATGCCGCGCACCGTCGGCCAGATTACCTCGTCCATCACGCGCTGGTGGATCTCTGCCGTCACGACCGGCGCTGGCGAGTAGGCGCCCATACCGCCGGTATTCGGGCCGGTGTCGCCGTCGCCCACGCGCTTATGATCCTGGCTGGTGGCCATCGGCAGCACATGCTCGCCGTCCACCATGACGATAAAGCTCGCCTCTTCGCCGTCCAGGAACTCTTCCACGACGATGCGGTGTCCGGCGTCGCCAAACGCATTGCCAGCCAGCATATCGCGCACCGCCGCTTCCGCTTCCTCCAGCGTCATGGCGACGATAACGCCTTTGCCCGCCGCCAGGCCGTCTGCTTTAATGACGATCGGCGCGCCTTTGGCATGCACATACTGCAGCGCCAGCTCGACGTCGGTAAAGTTTTGATATTCAGCCGTCGGGATTTTATGACGCGCCAGGAAATCTTTGGTGAACGCCTTAGAGCCTTCCAGCTGCGCGGCGGCCTTAGTCGGACCGAAGATTTTCAGGCCCGCTTTGCGGAACGCATCCACGACGCCTTTGACCAGCGGCGCTTCGGGGCCGACGATAGTCAGGCCGATATTTTCTTTCTGCGCGAAATCGAGCAGGGCCGGAATATCAGTCGCGGCGATGTCGATATTTTGCAGCGCTGGCTCCAGCGCGGTGCCTGCGTTGCCTGGGGCGACGAAGACGCGTTCCGCCAGCGGAGACTGGGCCGCTTTCCACGCCAGCGCATGTTCGCGCCCGCCGTTACCAATAATTAAAATATTCATCTGTTTCTCCCAAAGCGATTAATGGCGGAAGTGACGCATATCGGTAAAGATCATTGCGATGCCGTGTTCATCGGCGGCGGCAATTACCTCATCGTCGCGGATAGAGCCGCCCGGCTGAATCACGCAGCTCACGCCAACGGCCGCTGCGGCGTCAATGCCGTCGCGGAACGGGAAGAACGCATCAGACGCCATCGCGGAGCCTTTTACTTCCAGTCCTTCGTCGCCCGCTTTAATGCCAGCGATTTTTGCGGAGTAAACGCGGCTCATCTGACCGGCGCCGATGCCGATAGTCATATTGTCGCGGGCGTAAACGATAGCGTTGGATTTCACAAACTTCGCCACCTTCCAGCAGAAGAGGGCGTCACGCAGTTCCTGCTCGGTCGGTTGACGCTTGCTGACCACGCGCAGCTGGTGGCTTTCCACCATGCCCAAATCGCGATCCTGCACCAGCAGGCCGCCATTAACGCGTTTAAAGTCCAGCCCCGCCACGCGCTGCTGCCAGGCGCCGCAGGTCAGGACGCGCACATTCTGCTTCGCCGCCGTCACTTTCAACGCCGCTTCACTGGCGGAAGGCGCGATGATCACCTCAACGAACTGGCGGCTAATAATCGCCTGCGCAGTGGCTTCGTCCAGTTCGCGGTTAAAGGCGATAATGCCGCCGAATGCAGAGGTTGGATCGGTTTTATAAGCGCGCTCGTAGGCGTCCAGCAACGAATCGCCTACGGCGACGCCGCAGGGATTGGCATGCTTAACGATCACGCAGGCAGGCTCATTGAATTCCTTCACGCACTCCAGCGCGGCGTCGGTATCGGCGATGTTGTTGTAGGAGAGCGCTTTGCCCTGCAGCTGCTGTGCGGTGGCGACGGAAGCTTCTTTAATCTCTTCTTCTATATAGAAAGCGGCCTGCTGATGGCTGTTCTCGCCGTAGCGCATATCCTGCTTTTTAATAAAGTTCAGGTTCAGCGTACGCGGGAAGCGCCCGGACGGGGCATTGGTCTCGCCGTGATAGGCGGGCACCAGGCTGCCGAAGTAGTTAGCGATCATGCTGTCGTAAGCGGCGGTATGTTCAAACGCCTTGATCGCCAGGTCGAAGCGGGTTTCCAGCGTCAAAGAATTTTCGTTGGCGTCCAGCTCGGCCACGATCGCCTGGTAGTCGCTACTCTTTACAACGATCGCGACATCTTTATGGTTCTTGGCCGCGGAGCGCACCATGGTCGGTCCGCCGATATCGATATTCTCTACGGCGTCTTCCAGCGAGCAGCCTTCGCGCGCGACAGTCTGGGCAAAGGGATAAAGGTTAACGACGACCATATCGATAGGGGAGATCTGATGCTCATTCATGATCGCATCGTCCTGGCCGCGACGGCCCAGAATGCCGCCATGAACTTTCGGATGCAGAGTTTTAACGCGTCCATCCATCATTTCCGGGAAACCGGTATAGTCAGAGACCTCTGTTACCGGCAGGCCGGCATCAGCCAGCAGGCGAGCGGTGCCGCCAGTAGAGAGCAGCTCGACGCCCCGGCTGGAAAGAGCCTGAGCGAATTCGACGATACCGGCTTTATCAGACACGCTGAGCAGAGCGCGGCGTACAGGACGACGTTGTTGCATGGTGGTTTTATCCCTTGGCTTTGGTTCGCAAGTAAAGAGCGTTACATCAAGTTTAAGCCTGTACGGCGATAAACTTCAGGTAACGCCCCATCAGGGGCGCGCATTAACGTCGGCTGGCATTGTAGCGAAAACGTTTGCGCGATGCTCGACTAAATTAAAATGAGAGCGGTATGTGGGTAATTCTGTGGATAACTGGGTATAAACCCCGCTTTTGCTGAGGATTGCAGCAAACAGTCAATTTATCGCGATTTAGCGGTTGCAGCGCCGCGAGAACTCCCTATAATGCGCCTCCATCGACACGGCACAACGGCTTACGCCACGCGGTGTTG
>OKNF01000087.1_pt1 | contig 27728 bp, 25 predicted proteins | sample 1613121 | NCBI WGS metagenome assembly OKNF01 (sample SAMN04436838, study PRJEB24849) | human gut metagenome | biome: human gut; feature: NICU; material: stool | host: Homo sapiens | place: USA: Saint Louis, MO | collected 2011-09-08
AACATTCTAAAAAAAGAAGGCATATCTAAATTTAATATCACTATCACCTCTTGCTATGTGGATGGAAGCAGATGAACAGTAAGCCCGGTTTAATGTCATTATTCATTTTAATAGTGAGTTTGTTATCCTTTAGCTATCAGGCGCAGGCTGTTACGGCTTTGAAGGGGGGCACTCTCCAGGCATACTGGAAAGCAGAGTGGAACGATGAGGCTACAATAAATACTCCGCAATTAGGCTTCCGGTATTTCCCTAACGAGTCCGCACTGGAAAAAGTGAAAGTAATAGACATTTTCATGGATGGCAGCGATGAAAATAAAATAATCTTTATAAAAAGCAACTTTAATAATATACCCGCTAATTTTTTGCAATATAAAGAGTGGTACGTTAACCAGAAGGGAGATTTAACCGTTAAAGAAATCAGGCATTATGTTGAATGCAATGCAGATCATTATGCCGCTGACTTTGTCTCTTTTACGCCTGCCGCAAAATCGGATGCCACGACAGATGACGATACGGGCTGCGCCTATGGGGGCAGTTTCCCTTATTTAACGACCTATATCCTTAAAGAACATACCGCTATCGGACAGCTTAAGGACGAGCCCAGAGAAAATGCTAACGTTGAATATACCTTTAGCCGCAATGATAGCGTAGTGAAAATCAGAACCGTCAATCAAGAATGGATGTATGTATCGGTATACGATCCCTCAGCTCAGGATCGGTTAAGCGATAAAAGGGGGTATATTAGATTCAGCGACGTTGCGCCGTTGAACTAACGCATCAGCGGCTTAGCCGATGACTAATAAGCGCCCCAACCGTCCGCTAAGACCGTCAGGGCCTTTTACTATTTGATCCCAGCCAGCACTGCTTTACGCTGGGTCTCCAGCGCCGAGACGCGGTTGCAAACTTCGTGGCCGAAATTCTGGAAATCCTGCTCCTGATTGCTCCATTCCGCCTGGATCGCCTGCTGCAGGCCGCCGAGATTGCCCATAATCGCCTGTAGTGGGTTGCTGCCCTGCGAAGCCTGTTTGGTGCCTAACTCGTTCAGGCTGTCCTGTACGACCCCGCCCAGACTGCTCTGCACCAGGCGTTCGCCGTCGGCGCGCACCTGATCGATCGCCTGATGATGGAAGGTCAGGCCGTCGCTGCGATGCTCGATAATGCGGTTCATCTGCTGCTTCAGCTGTTTATCCAGCGTGGTGAGACGATTGCGCACGTTGCTGTCCGCGCCGAGCTTGTCGACAATGACCTTATCCAGCGCCACGCGGCCTTTCTCCAGCCGCTGCGAAGCGCCCTGATCGACCCACGGCAGATCGCGGCGCAGCGCCGTCTGATAATCCAGCGCCTTCTGACGCGTCGCGTTATCGACCTGAACCTGCTTACCGTTGTACTGAAGATCGCCTGTCGGCGAGATCACCAGATTGCCGCTGGCGCCGATCACCTGTACCGACTGCGGCGTAATCACCACATCATCCTGCGGTTTTACCGGGCATTCATAGGAGGCCGCGTGCGCCTGCACCGCCGCCAGAAAGAGTGCGCCCGTCAGCGCTTTACGCATCATAAAAACTCCTGGATCAGATTAAGGACATCATTGTCCTGCTCGCCCGCGTCAGACGTGAACGCCTGTCGCCACGCAGGCGGCCGCAGCCGCGCCTGTCGAAAACGCACGCGCGGCCTTACAGCTTAGTCCCACCACACATCAAAGAGTTCCGTCACCGTCACGCTTTCCATGTTGCGCGTTTCCAGCCACTGACGGACCAGCTCGCGATGCTCATTGGTGCATTTGCCGATCTTTTGCAGGCAGACCAGACCTTCCCATTGCAGATAGCCGCTGCCGTCGAACGCCAGGCCGTTGGGTTCGATCACTTCATTGATAAAGGCGTCAACGGCGGCGTCGATCTCTTCTACCGACGTGCCCTGCGGGAAGGTCCAGGCGACGGAAAACCCCAGCTCCTGAAACTCATCGATATGCATCTTTTTCCGTAAACGACGGCTACGCTGTATTGCCATTATTTGATCCTCTCAAACATCAAATCCCATACGCCGTGGCCCAGACGCTGCCCACGCTGCTCAAATTTGGTTAATGGCCGCGTGTCGGGACGCGGCACATAGTCGTTGGTCTCAGACTGGTTTTTATAGCCGTCCACGCTGTTCATCACTTCCAGCATGTGTTCCGCGTAAGCTTCCCAGTCGGTCGCCATATGGAAAACGCCGCCCAGCTTCAACTTGCGCAGCACCAGCTCGGCGAACGGCGGCTGTACGATGCGACGCTTGTTATGACGCGCTTTATGCCACGGATCGGGGAAAAAGAGCTGCACCATGCGCAGCGAATTATCCGGGATCATCTTCTCCAGCACTTCGACCGCATCGTGACACATGACGCGCAGGTTTTCGACGCCCGCTTCCTGCGCCGATCCCAGACAGGCGCCGACGCCCGGCGCATGCACTTCAATGCCGAGAAAATTCTGCTGCGGATTGGCGCTGGCCATCGCCACCAGCGAGGCGCCCATGCCGAAACCGATTTCCAGCACTACCGGCGCTTCACGGCCAAATAACGCCACCAGATCCACCGGCTCCGCCTGGTACTCCACGCCCATGACCGGCCACAGAGTGTCAAGCGACTGCTGCTGGCCTTTGGTCAGGCGACCCTGACGGCGCACGAAGCTGCGGATACGACGCAAAGGGCGTCCGTTTTCATCAAATTCCGGTGTGATGACGTCATTAATCATGTCGGTGTCTGCCTGTCTGCATATTCAGGAAAACGGGCATTATGCAAAGTTACCGGACAGAAGCAAGCACTTGCAAAGTTCCGGTTTACTCCACGCAATGTCTATGCTGGAATGCCTGCCTGAGTGTAGAGCAATAACGGAAATTTTCCTTCTTATGATGCAAGCGCAACAGTTCGCGCAGCAGGTGCTGGACTGGTATCAGCGCTTCGGACGTAAAACCCTGCCGTGGCAACAGGCCAAAACGCCTTATAAAGTCTGGCTCTCCGAAGTGATGCTGCAGCAGACCCAGGTCGCCACCGTTATCCCCTATTTTGAACGTTTTATGGCGCGCTTTCCGACGGTCAACGATCTGGCCGCCGCGCCGTTGGATGAAGTGCTTCATCTGTGGACCGGCCTGGGCTATTACGCGCGCGCGCGCAATTTACATAAGGCGGCGCAAACCGTCGCCGATCGCCATCACGGCGCGTTTCCGGAAACCTTTGACGAGGTCGCCGCGCTGCCCGGCGTCGGACGCTCTACCGCCGGCGCGGTGCTGTCGCTGGCGCTCGGCCAGCACTATCCGATTCTCGATGGCAACGTGAAGCGCGTGCTGGCGCGCTGCTACGCGGTGGGCGGCTGGCCCGGCAAAAAAGAGGTGGAGAAGCGCCTCTGGCAGATCGCCGAAGAGGTGACGCCCGCGCAGGGCGTCAGCCAGTTTAACCAGGCGATGATGGATCTCGGCGCGCTGGTCTGCACCCGCTCCAAACCCAAATGTGAAATCTGCCCGCTAAACAGCGGCTGCGTCGCTTACGCCGAAGGCAGCTGGGCCAGCTATCCCGGCAAAAAGCCGAAGCAGACGCTGCCGGAGCGCACCGGCTATATGCTGCTAATGCAGCGCGGCGACGGCGTCTGGCTGGAGCAGCGTCCGCCTGTCGGTCTCTGGGGCGGCCTGTTCTGCTTTCCGCAGTTCGCCGCCGAAAGCGAGCTGCGGGCATGGCTCAGCTCGCGCGGCATCGACGACGGCACATTGCAGCAGCTGACGGCGTTTCGCCATACCTTCAGCCATTTCCATCTGGATATTGTGCCAATGTGGCTGTCGCTGCCCTCTTCCGGCGCGGCGATGGATGATGGGCCGGGTCTCTGGTATAACTTAGCGCAACCACCGGCCGTGGGCCTAGCCGCACCGGTTGAACGCCTGCTGCAAGAATTGCGGCATCCACAGCAAATATCGCTGCATATGCGCGTTACTGAAGAGGAAGAGTAATGAGCCGCACAATCTTTTGTACGTTTCTGCAACGCGAAGCTGAAGGTCAGGATTTTCAGCTCTACCCAGGCGAACTGGGCAAACGCATCTACAATGAAATCTCGAAAGAGGCCTGGTCGCAGTGGATGACCAAGCAGACCATGTTGATCAACGAGAAAAAGCTCAACATGATGAACCCCGAAGATCGCAAAGTGCTGGAGAAGGAGATGGTGAATTTCCTGTTCGAAGGCAAAGATGTGCATATCGAAGGTTATACCCCACCAGAAAAATAAAAATTTGGGCCTCGTTTGAGGCCCTGTTTTGGTTGCGCGCAGAGACGATGAAAAAAAAACTGATTGCCTTGCTAGTGATAGCACCGCTGCTGGTTTCCTGTTCAGGCAGCAAAAAAGAAGCGTTCCATGAGGAGTGGGTAAAAGACACCAACGGCTTTGACATTTTGATGGGTCAGTTTGCCCATAACATCGAAAATATCTGGGGTATCAATGAAGTCCTGATCGCCGGTCCGAAGGACTACGTTAAGTACAGCGACAATTATTACACCCGCAGCCATATTAACTTTGAAAAAGGCTCGATCACCATCGAGACCATTTCCGGCACCGATCCGGCCGCCAGCCTGCGCCAGGCGATTATCACCACGCTGCTGATCGGCGAAGATCCGGGCAACGTCGATCTCTATTCCGACGCCAACGATGTGCAGCTCAGCAAAGAGCCATTGCTGTACGGCCAGGTGCTGGATAACACCGGCCAGCCGATCCGCTGGCAGGGACGCGCAGCCAGCTTTGCCGACTACCTGATCCAGAACAAGCTGCAACGCCGCGTTTCCGGTCTGCATGTGATCTGGTCCGTGACCATTCCGATGGTGCCAAACCACCTCGACAAGCGCGCCCACAAATATCTGCCGATGGTACGCAAAGCGGCGGAGAAATATAACGTCGACGCCTCGCTGATCCTGGCGATTATGCAGATCGAATCGAGCTTCAACCCCTATGCGGTCAGCCACTCCGATGCGCTGGGACTGATGCAGGTAGTGCAGCATACGGCGGGTCTCGATGTGTTCCGCATGAAAGGAAAATGGGGCAAACCGAGCCGCAGCTACCTGTTCGACCCGGAAAACAATATCGATACCGGCACCGCCTATCTGTCGATTTTGCAGGACAACTATCTGGCAGGCATCGCCAACCCGGTATCACGCCGCTATGCGGTTATTACTGCCTACAACGGCGGCGCCGGCAGCGTGCTGCGCGTCTTCTCCAGCGACAAGGATCGCGCCTTCGCGCAGATTAACGCCCTGTCGCCGAATGAGGTTTACCAGACGCTGACAACCCGTCATCCCTCGGCGGAATCGCGTCGCTACCTTTATAAGGTCAGCAACGCGCAGCGCAGCTACCACCGTTTTTGACAAAAATAAGCCCGCCCTTCCCGGTGGGCTTTTTTTCCCTTCACGTAATTTCGCTAAAATACGATTTTTCTCGCTGGTTAAACTCTCTACTCTTCTCCCTGCCGCTACAGAAATGCATTTCTGGCGCGCGCAGCAATTTTAATTTTTCCAAAAATTGCTAATAACAACATTTAAGGGAATAAAATGGCTGTAAATAAATTTAAGTTTAACCATCTTTGCCTGAGCATTATGCTCGTCACCGGCAGCGTCGCCACTGTGGCAGAAGCCGCGGTTACCGCTGATAAGCACACTATTAATAATATTAATGTGCTGACCAATTCCAACAACTCAGAAACGGTAAATATTAATGCGCCGTCCGCTAACGGCATTTCCCATAATAAATATTCACGCTTTGATGTGAATAAAAAAGGTCTGGTGCTGAATAATAGCAAAGATTCCTCGCTGACTTCCGTCGCCGGTCTGATTGCCGGTAACCGCAACCTGAACGAAAGCGCGCCGGCGCGCGTGATTCTGAATGAAGTGACTTCTTCGCAGGCGAGCAAGCTGGAAGGCAATCTGGAAGTAGCCGGTCAGAAAGCGCACGTTATTATTGCCAACCCCAACGGCATTACCTGTAACGGCTGCGATTTTATTAATACCAGCCGTAATACGCTGACCACCGGTACGCCGCAGTTCACACAGAAAGGTGAGCTGGCGGGCTTCAAAGTGGAAAAAGGCGGCATCACTATTACTGATAACGGTCTGAAAGATAAATTCAGCGAATATACCGACCTGATTGGCCGCTATGTCGTCCTTAACGGCGCGGTAGAGGCGCAGAACCTAACGGTGGTGGCCGGTCGCAATAATCTCGTTGGGCTGACCGAGACTGGGGCAACCGCCCAGAGCAAGCTGGATGACGCCACTACTAACGTGCTGGTGGATGTAAGCAGACTGGGCGGCATGTACGCCAATAAGATTACCGTGGTGGCCAATAATAACGGTGTCGGCGTGCGTAATGCTGGCGTTATCAGCGCAGCCTCGGATCTGGATATCAGCTCAAGCGGGGATATCATTAATAACCTCGGCCTTATGCAAGCCGCCAGAAGCATCACATTAAATTCAGATAACAAAATTACAAACCAGGGCGGCACTATCGATACGTTTTTACTCAACGTTAAAGCGAAAGAGCTGGCTAATAACAAACAAGCCGCTCTCAGTCGAAATGAGCAGGGCCAGATTGAACCTGTGGATGCTGGTTTTATGGGGGGAAGTTTCACCTCGCTTGCCGTAGAGAAGAAAATAACTAACTCCGCAAAACTGCTCGGTGCTCAGTATCTGGATATTTCCGCCAGCGAGCTGGAAAACGACAACGGTTTTATAGCGAGTACGGGAACGCTGAATATCAAAGCTGACAGCGTCAAAAACAGCTCGTCGCTTGAATTCGATATAAATAACTATACAGAAAATAAAGGCATTCACAGCCTGGGCAATATCGGGATTAACGCGGATAAGGTCGTCAATGAAGGTCAGATTTACGCGTTTAACGATGTCAATATTACAGCGAAAGATCTGGATAACAAATTCAGCCATATTAAGGCAAACAATGATGTCAACCTGAGGGTGGACAATATGCTGTATATGGCTGACGCCGCCGTTAAGGCTGGGCGTGACGTTAACCTTGATGTGGGTAAGATAGATAATAATTATGCCTATAACATTTGGTGGTTCTTCCCGGTAACCGAGACGAAACAGGGCGAGATCACCGCTGGCCGCAATGTTGATTATCGCGTACAGGAGTCGTTAGGCAACCATAACGTGATCAAGGCGAACAACGCGGTAACCATTACGGCGGAAGGCAATTTCGATAACAAAAAAGCGATTACCGGCAACACCATTTCCCTGAAAACCAAAGATTTTGAAAACTATGGTGAGCTGAACGCCGCCGACTGGCTGAGCGCAGACGTTACTAACTCGCTGTCTAATAGCGGCGTGCTGAAAGGCGCTAATAATATTGTGCTGAGCGCGCCCGTAGTGACAAACAGCGGTACGATCGAATCTGCTGATTCTCTGATCTATTCCCCTTCTTTCAAGAACTCTGGCCAGTTCGTTGGCGATGTTAAATTAGTTAACACGCTGAAACCGGTTGAGGAACCGGAAGACCCAACTGAGGAAGCGCAGGACCCAACTGAGGAAGCGCAGGACCCAACTGAGGAAGCGCAGGATCCGGCTGAGGAAGCGCAGGACCCGACTGAGGAACCGCAAGACCCGACTGAAGAAGCGCAGGACCCGACTGAGGAAGCGCAGGATCCGGCAGAGGAAGCGCAGGACACGCCTGGAAACGATGATATTGATCCGCAGGTTGTTAACTCTATTAAATAATTAATCACTTTACCGTGCCGTCACAGGCGGCACGTTTTTTTCTCAGGGAAGCGATATGTCTTACAGGCTGCTATTTTCGGCATTATTGATTCTGCCCATCACCTCTTTCTCCAGCACTCACAGCGCCATTATTGAACAACAAAGTCTGCATCAGCAGGAACAGCAAAAGGCGCGCCAGAAAAGCCTGACCACAACCGGGAAAGCGGTACAGGGAAGCGTCACGGTCGCTGACAACGACACGGGTGAATTTACCGATACCGAAGGCTGCCTGAGAATAAAGGCGATCCATCTTGAAAACCGCAGCGACCTTCCCGCCTGGCTTCCTGTGCAGCGCATCGCGGATCGGGGTCTCGGTCGCTGCCTTAACGTTCCAAACGTGCGCCATTTAGTCAGGCTGCTGGAAAATCGCATTATGAAGGCGGGCTATATCACGTCGAGAGTCAACGTGCCCGATCAGCGGGCGGGCGACGGCACGCTCAGGCTGCGCATTAACGCCGGGCACGTAGGCCAGCTCAAGCTTGCTGAAGGCAGCAGCGACAATATCTACCTTAACGCCGCTTTTCCCCTGCGCCCAGGCGATCTGCTGGATCTACGCGCCGTCGAACAGGGACTGGAGAATATGCAGCGCGTTCCCCATACCGATGTCGCGATCCAGCTGGCGCCCGGCGAACAACCCGGCACCAGTGATATCACTGTCTCGCGACAGCAAAACCGCGGCTGGCGCGCCTCGTTCTGGCTGGATGACGCTGGTAGCCGCTATACCGGACGCTATCAGGGTGGCGCGGCGTTTTATCTCGATAACCCTACCCGGTTAAACGATCTGTTCTATTTTTCCCTGGGGCAGACGCTGGAATATCAACAGCAGCGCGGCAGCCGCAACTACGCCGCCTGGTATTCAGTGCCCTACGGCTACTGGCTGCTCGATCTCTACGCCAGCGAAAACCGTTACAGCCAGCCGCTGACCGGCGAGCTGTCGGACTATTACTACAGTGGCAAAAGCCGTAATTTCAGCCTACAACTCAGTCGCCTGCTGCACCGCGACGCGACGCAGAAAACCACCTTAAGCGCCCAGATCAATCAGCGCGACTACCGCTATTTTCTCAACGATACGGAAATTGAACTGCAGCAAAAAGAGATAACCAATGCGCGCCTGTCGCTCGCCCACCGCCGCTATCTGGAAAACGGCGTGGTCGACGCCACGCTCAGCCTGCAACGCAACGTGCCGTGGTTTGGCAACCGCCCTACCACCGAGATGTTGTACAACGGTTATCACCGCGCCGGTCGGCTGATGACGTTTGATATGCAGGCCTGGCTCCCTTTTCAGCTGGCTGGTGCACAGATGAGCTATCAGCCGCACTTCCTGCTACAGGCGTCGCCCGACAAGCTGGTAAGCCAGGACCGCTTCAGCATTGGCAACCGCTGGAGCGTGCGCGGTTTCGATGGTGAAAACAGCCTGACCGGCAACAGCGGCTGGTTCCTGAGCAATACCGTTAACCTGCATTTACCACAGTGGGATCAGCGGCTTTATACCGGCATTGATTACGGGCGTATTATCAGCCGCGCCGACAACGCGGAGGAAGGAAAACAGCTGGCGGGCGGCGTGCTGGGCCTGCGCGGTGAACGCTGGGGAGTCGGTTATCACCTGTTTGCCGGTACGCCACTCTGGAAGCCTGCGGGCTATCAGACGGATACCATAACGCTCGGCTTCAATGTGCAGTGGGAATATTAAAACCGGGGCGCTGGCGCCTGACAAAAAGAACAGCCGCGCCACCGTTGTCGGATGTCGCGGCTGTGATAGCAGGAGCCTGGTGTTGGCGCCGAAAATTAACGCTGAATAGCTTTAAACTGCTTTGTTGTATTGGTTAACGCGGTTTCCGTCGGCAGCCGCTCCATTGAGCTGGCGCCGTAGAAGCCGTCGCACTGCGGACAGTTGTTCATAATAAACTGCGCATCTTCCGGTGTGGAAATCGGGCCGCCGTGACACAGCACGATGACATCCTCACGCACCGCTTTCGCCGCCTGCGCCCATTCATTAATTAACGGCACGCAATCCTCCAGCTTTAACGCCGTTTCCGCGCCGATATTGCCGCCGGTGGTTAAGCCCATATGCGGCACGATAATATCCGCGCCCGCTTCGGTCATCGCCACCGCATCCTCAGCGCTGAAGACGTAGGGCGTGGTCAGCATATCTTTCTGATGCGCCAGACGGATCATCTCCACTTCCAGCCCGTAACCCATGCCGGTTTCTTCCAGATTGGCGCGGAAGTTACCATCAATCAGGCCGACGGTTGGGAAATTTTGCACGCCGGAAAAGCCCAGCGCCTTAAGATCGTCAAGAAACTTGTCGAAATGGCAGAAAGGATCGGTGCCGTTAACGCCCGCCAGCACCGGCGTCTTTTTCACGACCGGCAGCACCTCTTTCGCCATATCCACCACGATTTCGTTGGCGTTGCCGTAGGCCAGCAGCCCGGCAAGCGAACCGCGTCCCGCCATGCGATAGCGGCCTGAGTTATAAATAACGATCAGATCGATACCGCCCGCCTCTTCGCATTTCGCAGAAAGGCCGGTGCCGGCGCCGCCGCCGATAATCGGCTCGCGACGGGCGATCATGGCGCGGAACTTCTCCAGCAACTCCTGTCGATTAAACGCAGACATGATTAAAACTCCCTGGTGTTGATAGTACGAAACGCCTGAACTGCGGCGTCAGCAAACTCTGGATCATTAATGTTATAAGGTAATTTAATTATTTTTCTTTTTTCGGTCGGTATCAGTTCTGCTTCCAGCGTGGCGATAAAAGCGTCATTCGCTTCGGGCGACCAGAACGGCATGTCCGGCGCGTCGAGCGCGGAGAAGCCGCCTTCTGGAATCAGGAACCGTACCTCTCCTTCGCAACGATTTAGCTTGGCGGCAATCCACTTCGCTATTTCGCGGTTTTCCCCTGGTGTGGTGCGCATGAGCGTGACCTGGGCATTATGGTGATAGAACAGCCGGTCCGCATATTTTTCCGGCACGCTCGACGGATGGCCGAAATTGACCATATCCAGCGCGCCGCAGGAAATAACGCAGGGAATCTGTGAGTGGGCGATGGCGTCAAAGCGCGTTTCGCCGCAGGCCAGTACGCCGCCAGCCAGTAAATCACAAACTTCCGTGGTGGTGAGATCCAGCACGCCAGCCAGCATGCCGCTCTCCGCCAGTTTTTCCATCGCCATGCCGCCGCTGCCGGTGGCGTGGAAAACCAGACAATCAAAATCATTTTCCAGTTGCTGGCTCACCGCCTGAATACAGGGCGTGGTGACGCCAAACATGGTCAGCCCCAGCGCTGGCTTATCGTTCGCGTTTTCATCAGGCTGAAACAGTACCGCGCCGGCGATCTGGTGGGCGGTTCAGCCCCGCCACGTCGGTGACGGAATAGAGCATGCTGATGTCGCTGGCGCCGATATAGCCGGAGATATCGCCGGACGCCATAGTAGAAACCATCACTTTCGGCACGCCGACCGGCAAAGCCTGCATCGCGGGGGTCACCATTGCGGTACCGCCCGAGCCGCCCAGGCCCAGGATACCCGCGACATCCTGACGGGATTTAAGAAAATTCTGGAAAGCGAGGCTCATGGCGGCGATAGCCGATCCCCGATCGTTGCAGAAGACGGCGTCGATGCCCTGCGGATGAAACGCAGCCACCTCTTCAGGGGTGACATCTGCCTCAGAAACGCGGCTAAGTGATTGTGCTGACAGGTCAACAGACCTTACCTGAAGGCCAGTTTTCCTTATCAAATCACAAACATAATACAGTTCTATTCCTTTAGTATCCGCCGTAGCGGCCACATAGATGTAACCGGTTTCTTCTTTCGTTTTCATTAAACGTTCCTGTTATATTAGCCATTAAAGACTTGATAAAAATGAAATAAAAACCAAAATGCACTCTACGGGCGGAAAAATTCCCCTCGTTCGAGACAACAGTATCATTGTCACGATTGATAAATCAAGTGAATGAAATGCGCGTCTCGGCATTATTGAGAAAAAACTGATGATTAACCAGATCGAATTGTTCGCTGTAAAAAACATCAAGTCTGATATAGTGCCGACTGTGCTATGCGACCAGACGGGCAATCTGCCCGATATTGAGAAAACAAGAGGTTAAAGTGATAGAAAGGGACACCCAGGCAGGCATGCCGATGACGTCCACGCGCGCCCGTACGCGCCGGCTATTAATCGAAACGGCAATGAAAATGTTCGATAGCGGCAGTTTTCCTTCCATTACTGAAGTGGCGCAGGCCGCACAGCTTTCGCGCGCGACGGCATATCGCTATTTTCCGACACAAAGCGCCCTCGTCTCCGCCATCGTCACCGAAACGCTCAGCCCGATGAAAAATTTCCAGCCAACACAGGCGGATGTCGGCGATCGCATCGACGAACTGCTGGCATTCGCTTTTCCACGCATGCTGCAACATGAGGGCACGCTGCGCGCCGCGTTGCACCTTTCGCTGACGCAGTGGGCGCAGTCGCGCTCTACCGATCTGCCGATGATTAAAGAAAAGCTGGTGCGCGGCAACCGCAAGCAAACGTTGCAGCGCGTCGTTGAACCGCTGCGCGCAGAGCTGCCGCCCGCTGTGCTGCAAAAGGTGATGTATGCGCTGTCGCTGGTCTACGGCTCAGAGATCTTTTTGGTGATGAAGGATATCTGGGGCTGCGATGACGATGCGTTGCAGGATGTTGCCCGCTGGATCGCCAAAGCGATTGTGCGGCAGGCGCGTGAGGACGCACTGTCAAACGACTGACCAGCGTGCAGGATAGCTTCTTATTCCGGCGCGCGGGTTACGCACGCGTCGGCTCTCCAGGCTGGCCAGCCTTATCGCCGTTTAGTCCGGGCTAAGCGGTTTTATCATGTTGTCGTGTTTTCCCGCGTGGTCAAAGATAGCGACGCCCGCTTGCCCCTATTAGTAAGGGATTACAACAGTCCTTCTCGTCGTCTGACACATATTCTTTTGTCCGCTGTACAAGCGCGTCGGAAAAAGCGAAAATCGTTGCAGGATTTTACCGGAATAGTTATCGCTTTCTGGGGCGGGTTTTGTAATTCAGATGCAAAACAACATCATCGAAATGGAGCTAGCATGATAAATTTTCTTGATATCAACTACCAAAAATTATCAGAACAGAGGTCAAGTGAACTCTTTATCCTGAGAAAGGAAACCTTTAAGGATCGCCTGGACTGGGCTGTTAACTGCATCAACGGTATGGAATTTGATGAGTATGATAATGAGCATACTACATACGTCTTTGGTATCCATAACGATAACGTATTATGCAGCGTGAGATTTATCGAAACCCGCTATCCAAATATGATCAGCCACACCTTTGCGCCATGGTTTGATAAAGTCGAACTGCCGCAGGGGAACTATATTGAGTCAAGCCGTTTTTTCGTCGATAAAGATCGCGCCCGCAGTACGGAACTCTATCAATATCCTATTAGCAACATGCTGTTTCTGGCGATGGTGAATTATGCACGCCATTACGGCTATGAGGGAATATATACGTTGGTCAGCCATGCGATGTTACGCATTCTGAAACGTTCCGGCTGGCAAATTTCCGTTATTGAGCAGACGCTTTCCGAGAAAAAAGAGAAAATCTATATCGTATTTCTTCCCATCGACGATCAAAACCGCAACACGCTGATTGAAAAAGCCAACCCGGATAAACTTTTTATTGACAAAGAGTTAGCAAATTGGCCGCTGAATTTTCAGCCTAACCGGCAGCCGGTTTAATCAGCTGTAGCTCAACGCCCATCCTGATGGCATGTTTCGCGTTCATTACGCCCAGTTTTTTCACCACGTTGCCAATGTGAAACTTCACAGTGCTGACTTTAATGCCCAGGATGAGCGCTATTTCCTGATAGGTTTTGCCGACGCTTGCCCAATAAAGGATCTCATTTTCACGCGGCGAGAAAATATCTTTGCTTAACTGCTTTTTAGCGGCGGTGTTGCTGTCCAGTTCCTTGTAGAGCGTGACAATTTTGTCATGCACTTTAATAAGCAGCATCTGCAGCTTATCTTCATTGTCTTTAACAATCGCCTCGGTCTCATTAACGCCATTTTCATTCATCAGAATAGAGAGCAGCGCGAGGTTATTGTAATAATCATGCAAAATAAATGTATGGCCGTTTACAATTTTATAATTTTTAGACAGGTTAAATATTTTAGAAAAATTGAGTTCGCTATTAATGGTAATATTCTCATCCCATGAGAAAGGAGCGATGCGTGTAAAGGAAGCGATAACAACCGGATCGATTTGTTGAAAATTATTTTCTTTATAGATATCCACCCATTCGGAAGGATAATTGGAAATAATCACCATATCAGCGGGATTTTTTTTATTTAACACCATGTAAGCGTATTTTAAATCACCAAGCTGCTTTAACTTTCTGTCGAAATAATGCTGAGCGGTGTCGATGATCGCCTGATTTTCTGTGAAAAATAGTGACATCCTTAACCTCAAAATAACGTTATATCTTCCCTAATCTACCCGCAAAGGCAGGGCCCTGTACCTAAGTCTAACTTACAAGCTGGTTCGCTACATCGTAAAGTGTATGAAAGTAAAAGACAAAGATTAAATTTTAAGCAAAAAAAAACCTGACCATTTGAGATCAGGTTGCCATTTGGCCAACACCAGGGAAAATTTATCTAAAAATTATCATACAGTTAACGTTGTGAGGTCAAGGTAATCCCTCAGTCTGTAATGATATATCCATATAACCGTTTTACTCCCCGCTCATCCGTTTCGCTATAAACGCCCTGCAATTCCGGTGAAAAACCAGGCAAAAGATTAAGCCCCTCCTCCAGCGCCAAGAAGTAACGCTGCGCCGCTCCGCCCCAGACTTCTCCTGGCACCACGCACAGCACGCCTGGCGGATAAGGCAGCGCGCCTTCCGCAGCAATGCGCCCTTCCGCCTGCGCAATGGGCACCAGCTCGACGTTGCCGCGAATAAAAGCCTGATTGGCGTCCTGCGGATTCATCTTCACCTGCGGCAGACTCGCCTGTCGGAACATCGCCTTCTGCAAATCTTTTACGCCGTAGCCGACATAAAGATCGTGCATCTCCTGACATAAGCGGCGCAGGCCGTAACCGCGATAGCGCGCCTCATGCTTGCTGTACAACACCGGCAGAACCTCGCTCATCGGCGAATCCGCCTCAATATGCTGTTCGAACCGCACCAGCATCGCCACCAGATGCGCCATTTTCGCGGCGCTTTCCGCGGGAGTCAGCAGAAACAGAATCGAATTCAAATCGCTTTTTTCCGGCACGATGCCGTTTTCACGCAGGAAGTTGGCGAGAATAGCGGCCGGCACGCCAAATTCGCTGTATTCGCCGCTGGCGGCATCAATGCCGGGCGTGGTCAACAACAGCTTACAGGGATCGACGAGGTATTGATCTTCGGCGTAACCCGTAAAGCCATGCCAGCGGTCCTGCGGCGCGAAGCTGAAATAACGCGCGTCGCGCGCAATCTCTGCGGTGGGTGCCGCCTGCCACGGAGCGCCATTAACGCTTTCCGGCACAAAGGGGCGAATCAAACGGCACTGCGTCAGAATCGCCTTACGCGCCTCGATGCCCAGCATAACGCACTCGTGCCACAGCCGACGTCCCGCCTCGCCCTGATGTATTTTGGCATTCACGTCCAGCGCGGCGAACAGCGGATAAAACGGGCTGGTCGACGCATGCAGCATAAAGGCGTTATTCAGCCGCTTGTGGCTACAAAAGCGTTTCTGCCCGCGAATATGGTTATCTTTTTTATGAATCTGCGAGGTTTGCGAAAAACCGGCCTGCTGTTTATGCACCGACTGGGTAACGAAGATGCCCGGATCGTTCGCATTCAGCTCAAGCAGCAGCGGTGAACAGGCTTCCATAATCGGAATAAACTGCTCATAGCCTACCCAGGCGGAATCAAACAGAATGTAATCGCACAGATGGCCGATGCGGTCGATCACCTGCCGGGCGTTATAAACGGTGCCGTCATAGGTGCCCAGCTGGATAATCGCCAGGCGAAACGGCCGCGCTTCGTCGGCGCGTTCCGGCGCGACGGCGCGCAGCTGCTCGCGCAGATATTCCTCATCGAAACAGTGGGCGTCGATGCCGCCGATAAAACCGAAGGGATTGCGCGCCGCTTCCAGATAGACCGGCGTCGCGCCCGCCTGAATCAGCGCGCCGTGATGGTTGGATTTATGGTTATTGCGGTCGAACAGCACCAGATCGCCGCGCGTCAGCAGCGCGTTGGTCACGACTTTATTGGCGCTGGAGGTACCGTTCAGCACGAAATAGGTTTTATCGGCGTTGAACACTTTGGCGGCGAACTTCTGCGCATCCTTCGCCGATCCCTCATGGATCAGCAGATCGCCCAGCCGGACGTCGGCATTGCACATATCGGAACGGAACAGGTTCTCGCCATAGAATGACCAGAATTGCCGCCCCGCCGGATGCTTTTTGAAAAACGCCCCGCCCTGGTGCCCCGGACAGGCGAAGGTGCTGTTATTCATGGCGACATATTTGGTCAGAGTATCGAAAAACGGCGGCAGCAGTCCGGCCTCATACTCCTCCGCAGCCTGCGCCAGCCGCGCCAGCGATTCGGCGCTGCCGTCCAGCAGCCCGGTAACCGGCGGCAGGCTTTCCGCTTCGCTCGCCTGGCTGACTGCCAGGAAAACCGGGAAAGAGAAACCGGTATGGCGCAGCAGCCCCAGTATGCCGCTGCGCGCCTCCGCTACCGAGACGACAACCGCCGCCACATCCGTAAAGTCGGTGCTGTCGAGCGCCACAACGTCGCGTCCGACGGTCAGTGCTGGCGCCAGCGCGGCGCTGGCGGCTATTTTCAGTGGGTTCATAACACAAATCCCCAGGGTCAAGGATGAGTGGGTGCGCAAGGCACGGCAATGGGAATCAGCTTCCCGGCGAAACGTGTCGAAAGGATGCGAAGCAGAACGGGGTTCAGCGGCAACCGATAGACATCAGTAAAACCAGAAGGCCTCTGTTTTTACGCATGTCCAACAGCGGGCTTCGGTTAGCCTCACCGCATGGGAAACTGGCGGGTAATCGGGGAAATGGCGGAAACGCGCCCACGCGGCGACCATCGGCAATGATGGGAACAGCGGCGCAGAGCCTGCATCAATCCGAACATAGCGATAACCTCACGCGTTAAAGCTGGGGGGTGATAAAAAGTGGCCGACATCATGGCACTCTTTGCCGATGAGAACAACCATGCAGAATGAATAAAAAATCATTTTTAATAAGAAACAGCTTGTAATTATCAGGATGATTAACGCCAGATCTGTTTATTTAAGCGATATATTGCGGGTTTTTATGCACCTAAATCTTCGCTATCTTTTAACACTCTATGCTGCGCCGCCTCTATCCGTCCCTCCGCCGATTGACGCCCTTAGCGTCACTACGCATGATGCAGGTTCGCAGTCCGACACCCACTGAATGGATGAGGTAACTATGGCAAGCTTGTACCAACCGGTAAAAATCGGCGCACTGGCGTTAAAGAACCGTATTGTCATGGCCCCGCTGACGCGTATGCGCGCGGTCGAGGCGCGTACGCCTAACGAGGTGATGCTGAAGTACTATGTGCAGCGCGCCAGCGCCGGCCTGATTGTCACCGAAGCGACCTCGGTAACACCGCAGGGCGTTGGCTATCCCAGCACGCCGGGCATCTGGAGCGAAGAGCAGGTGGCGGGCTGGCGCAAAATTACCGACGCGGTGCATCAGGCCGACGGCAAAATCGTGCTGCAACTCTGGCATGTGGGCCGTGTTTCCGATCCGATACATCTTAATGGCGATCTGCCGGTCGCGCCCAGCGCCATCGCGCCGGAAGGCCATGTGACGCTGGTGCGACCGCAGCGTCCTTACGTCACGCCGCGTGCGCTGGAGACCGACGAAATTCCCGGCATCGTGGAAGATTTTCGCCGCGCGGCGGAAAACGCGCGCCAGGCGAGCTTCGACGGCGTTGAGATCCACGCCGCCAACGGCTATCTGATCGATCAGTTCCTGCATGACGGCTCTAACAAACGCAGCGATCGCTACGGCGGCGCTATTGAGAACCGCGCCCGTTTCCTGCTGGAGATAGTGGATGCGGTGCTGACCGTCTGGTCGGCGGATCGCGTCGGCGTGCATCTGAACCTGATGTCCAACGCCTATTCCATGTCCGATTCCAACCCGCAGGCGCTGTTCGGCTACGTGGCGGAGCAGCTCGACGCGCGCCAGCTGGCGTTTATTTTCGCCCGCGAAGCGCTGACTCAGGCGGAGCCGATCGGCCCGCTGGTGCGGGAAAAGTTCAGCGGCGCGTTTATCGCCAACGAAGGCATTACGCGTGAAGAGGCGGAGAAGCTGATTGAAGAGGGCCGGGCGGACGCGGTGAGCTTCGGCAAACTGTTTATCGCCAACCCAGATTTGGTGGAGCGTTTTAAACGGCAGGCGCCGCTAAACGCCGTGGATAACGAGACCATCTATCGGATGGAGCCGCCCTACGAGCGCGGCTATACCGATTATCCCTTCCTGACGGAGTAAGATTTTCCGGCGCGCCGACGGCGCGCCGTCATTTCGCTACGGCGTCCCGGCCGCGGTCACGCGCCAGACGGTATTGCCCGCATCATCCGCAATCAGCACCCCGCCCTGCTTATCCATTGCCAGCCCAACCGGCAGGCCGCGCACCTCTTTCTGATCGTCGGTCAAAAATCCGGTGACAAACGGCTCCGGCTTGCCGACCGGCTTGCCATCCCGGAAGGCGACGAACGAAACGCGATAGCCGTTCAGCGGGGTTCTGTCCCAGCTGCCGTGTTCGCTGATAAAGGCCCCGCCGCGATATTTCTCCGGCAGATTGCTGCCGGTATAGAACAGCAGTCCCAGCGGGGCGACGTGCGAGCTGAGCGCATAGTCAGGCTTGATCGCCTTCGCCACCAGATCGGGGCGCTGCGGCATGACGCGATGGTCGACATGCTGGCCGAAATAACTCCAGGGCCAGCCGTAGAAGCCGCCTTCCTGTACCGACGTCAGATAGTCCGGCACCAGATCGGCGCCGATCTCGTCGCGTTCGTTGACGATCGCCCAAAGCTTGCCGGTTTGCGGCTCCCACTGCAAGCCGGTGGGATTACGCAGGCCGGAAGCGTAGATGCGGCTGCCGCCGGTGGCGGTATCGACTTCCAGCACCGCGGCGCGGCGATACTCTGCATCAAGGCCGTTTTCAGTAATATTGCTGTTAGATCCCACGCCGACATAGAGCTTGCTGCCGTCCGGGCTGGCCAGCAGCGATTTAGTCCAGTGGTGGTTAATGCCGCCCGGCAGATCGGCCAATTCCGTACCGGGATCGGTAATACGCGTCGCGCCCGTTTCATAATGGTAGCGCCTGATGCTGTCGGCGTTGGCGACGTAAAGCGTATCGCCCACCAGCTGTACGCCGAACGGTGAATAGAGATTCTCAAGAAAGATATGCTTTTCCCAGGTTACGCCGTCGCCGCTGGGATTGCGCAGCAGCGTAATGCGGTTGCCCCCTTTGCCGCCCTTGCCGGAGGATTTCTGCACCATTCCCATCACCAGCTGTTTCGGCGCGGTCACCGGCGCGGTGCCGGGACTGTTGGCTTCCACCACCAGCACATCATTATTCGGCAGCACATATACCTGACGCGGATGCATAAAGCCGTCCGCCACTTTCGTGATGCGCAGTCCGCTGGCAACCTTCGGCGTCTCGCCCTGCTTCCAGCTAACGCCCTTCGGCACCTGCATCGGCGGCATCAAGAAGTCCTGCGCCTTCGGCAATACCGGATCGGGCCCCATCTGTTGTTCAGCATCGACAGCAGCCTGTTCATCACAGCCGCTCAGCAACAGCGCGGAAGAGAGCGCCAGCAGTAAAATTGATTTTTTCATCGCGCGACTCCTTCAGCGCTACGCAGGCGCAGAGCAAGCTGAATATTGGCCAGACACAGCAGCGCCACCACCAAAGTAGAGAGGATCACGCCAGCGGGCGCCACCGCATACGCATCGCGGCTGTGCACAAAGGCGTTGAAGATCGCCAGCACAATAGCCAGCAGGTTGGCCCAGAAATGGATTTTCACCGGCGAGGTTTGCGGCCATGAAACGCCGACCCATACCTGCACCAGGTTAATCAGCCGAGGAATAATGGCGATAATCAGGCCGAAAGCGATCAGCCAGCTGGCGCTTTTCGTCCACATCGGGTGAGGACTGTTGAGATAAATAATGTCAAAAATCCATGCGGCGGTGAAAAAGCCGAGCGGGATCGGATTAAGGAATTCATACAGCGCCACAGCAAGCGCAGAGTGGCGTCTGGTCGCATTGGGGTTCATCGGCGGGCTCCTGAAGTAACAAAAAATGACCGGCAACAATGCGCTTGCTGCCGTATCGCTAACCTGAAAAAGATTAGTAAACGTAAAGATTTTCGCGCACTAAACAGGCAAAAATAGTCAAATCCTTCCTGAAAGCGCACAAAAGGATCTTGTGGTTAAGATATATCTTGGATATGTTTCTGCTTTTACTTCAGACGAGACAATCACGATGAGCGCAGACATCACCGCACAGAACTGGCCGCTGCCCACCCGTAAGAAAAACGAGCTGCGGCTGCGTCAGCTCCGCGTGCAGAGCAAGACGCGTATCGGCAGTTTTTACCGCATCGTACTGACCGGCGACGATCTCCAGGGCTTCACCTCCCACAGCTTCGACGATCACATCAAACTCTTTTTTCCTGACGCCGCCAGCGGCGAGCTGAGCCTGCCGGAAGTGGGCGAACAGGGCGTGGTCTGGCCGGAGGGCAAGCGCCCGGCATCGCGCGACTACACTCCGCTGGCGTATGACGCGGCGACCAATCGTTTAACCATCGATTTCTTTATCCATCCGGGCGGCGTGGCGAGCGACTGGGCGGAACGGGCGCAGGAGAACGATCCGCTGGTGATCGGCGGGCCGCGCGGCTCTTTCTGCATGCCGACCGACTACGCCTTCCAGCTCTATCTGTGCGACGAAACGGGCCTGCCTGCGCTGGGACGCCGCCTGGCGGAGCTGCGCGCAGCGCAGGTGGAAGCTGAAGTGCATCTGATGATTATGGCGGACGAAGCGCAGAGCAAAGCCTACCTGCCGCCGCTGGACGGCATCACCTGTCATTTCCTGCCTGCCGGCGATACCGCTATCGCGCACGCCGCGCTGGAGCGACTGCCGATCCCGCCGCAGGGCTATTTTCTCTGGATCACCGGCGAAGGCGATCGGGTAAAAACGCTGCTCGACTACCTGACGGAACAGCGTCAGATTAACGACAGCTACGTGCGCGGCGTTGCCTACTGGCACAGCAAGTAAGCGTCACTTTCCGGTTGCGGCGCGGACCGATCGGGAACGCGCCGTTCCTTATTTATTCTCAAACGTGACGTAAAACGATGAAAGATAAAAACGGTTCCGCCTTTTTTGCCCACAGAAAGCGTAAAGAGCGCCTGCTGGACGCCACCGAGGTGCGCCTGCTGATTTTAACGGTGCTGGCGCAGCGTCCGGCGCACGGCTACGAGATCATCAAGGCGATCGAGGAGCTGTCGCGCGGCGAATATACCCCCAGCCCCAGCCTGGTTTACCCTAACCTGACGCTGATGGAGGAGATGGGCTATATCCAGGCGGTGGCGGAAGAAGGCAACAAGAAAAATCACCTGATCACCGCCGAGGGCGAAGCGCATCTGGCGCAGCAGCAGCCGCAGCTGGAGGCGGTAATGGCGCGTCTGGCGTCGTTGGCGGTGCTGGCTAACAATCGCAGCCAGCCGGAAGTGCAGCGCGCGATCCATAATATGAAGATGGCGCTGAACACCCGCCTGGCCGATGAAAACCTTTCGCAGCAGGCGCTCTACGCCATTGTCGATGTGCTGGACGAGGCGGCGAAAAAGATCGAGCGCAGCTGAGGGCGTGGCGCTGAGTTTTGCGGACGGCCGTACGCAATAAAAACGGCCTCCGTGGGGAGGCCGTAGAAAAAGCGTTGAAGCGGGCCCGCCGACGGCAGGCCCGAAAGCGATTACTCGCTGGTGCGGTAGCGCTCCAGCCAGTGCGCATACGGCGCAGGCAGCACCCAGGCGGCCTTCTCTTCTTTCAGCGCCAGCGCGGCCTGATACGGCCAGTGCGGGTTCGCCAGGTGCGCGCGGCCCACCATCACCAGGTCCAGCTGTTGCTCTTCCACGGTGCGGTTAGCAATAGCCGGCGCATCGATGCCCCAGGCGGAAGCGACCGGAATCTGCGCTTCCCGGCGCACGCGCTCGGCGATCGGCGCAAGGAACGCCGGGCCCCACGGAATATTGGCGTCCGGGGTGGAGAAGCCGATGCTGACGCTCAGCAGATCCAGGCCGTTAGCGCGCATCTGACGGGTCACTTCAATCGATTCCGCCAGCGTTTCCTCGTCGCGGCCATCATATTCGATGACGCCAAAACGCGCGGTCAGCGGCAGGTTTTCCGGCCAGACGTGACGCACGGCTTCCAGCGTTTCCAGCATAAAGCGGCTGCGGCCAGCGAGGTCGCCGCCGTACTGATCCTGACGTTGGTTAGCCTGCACCGAGAAGAAGCTCTGCGCCAGGTAGCCGTGCGCAAAGTGCAGCTCCAGCCATTCAAAACCGGCGTCGCGGGCGCGACGGGCGGCGGTAGCGAAATCTTCACGTACGCGGGCGATATCGTCCAGCGTCATCGCTTTCGGCACCTGCGGCAGATTTGCGCCGAAGGCGACGGCGGACGGCGCGATGGTTTCCCAGCCGCGACCGTCGTCAGCGGCGATATGGTCGTCGCCTTCCCACGGACGGTTAGCGCTGGCTTTGCGTCCGGCATGGGCGATCTGAATGCCCGGCACCGCGCCCGCCGCTTTGATATCACGCGCAATCTGCGCCAGTTTCTCCGCCTGCTCATCGTTCCAGATGCCGAGGCAGCCGGGAGTGATGCGCCCTTCCGGCGATACCGCCGTGGCTTCGACGATCACCAGTCCCGCGCCGCCGCGCGCCAGGCCGCTATAGTGTACGCGATGCCATTCGTTGCTCAGGCCGTCGGTGGCGGTGTACTGGCACATAGGCGGCACCGCGATGCGGTTGCGCAGCGTGACGTCTTTTAAAGAGAACGGTGAAAATAAACCTGACATGTTAACCCCTTCGTTCAGGAAGAAAGAATAGAGCAGAGCCGATCCTGACCGGCTCTGAACGATAACCGGCAGCTCAACGCTGCCGGTTATACCGCCGTCCGCGACGAGGTTTTCTTTAAACCCCCTGTCGCGTTGGCATCTTGTCGCCTGACGCAGCGCGTTCGCGCTGGTTATCAGGTCCAAAGCAGGCTGATAATAGCCCGCCCGCCGTTTTTAAACTTCGCCGTATTTGCTGCGCATCATATTTTCGATCTCCTCCAGGCTCTTGCCGCGCGTCTCCGGCAGCATAAAGAAAACGAAAATGAAGGAGCCGATATTCAGCAGCACAAACAGGAAAAAGGTCTGATTGCCGATGACGCTCAGCAGCAGCGGGAAAGCAAACGCGACCGTCGCGTTGCAGATCCACTGGAAGCAGACCGCGGTGCCCGCCAGCGCGCCGCGAATCTTCATCGGGAACAGCTCGGACATCAGCAGCCAGTAAACCGGCGAAATGCACATCTGCATAAAGAACAGGAACACCAGAATGCACGCCAGCGCCAGATAGCTCTGCGTCAGGTTCTGCGGCAGCAGCGTCAGGGTCAGGCCCAGCGCTATCTGCGTCAGAATCACGATGCTCAGTCCGGTCATCAGCATATGACGACGGCTGAAGCGGCTGACCGCCCAGATGCCCACCAGCGTGGCGAGCACTGACACGATGCCGTTGCCGATGGTGGCGGCGATCGAGGCGTTAGTGCCCATGCCGGTAGTTTTCAGAATGATCGGCGTGTAGTACATAAAGGCGTTAACACCGGTAAACTGCGCCACAAAGCCCAGTCCGCAGCCTGTCAGCAGCACGCGAATCACCCAGCGCTCTTTCAGCAGCGCTTTCACCGACGGTCCCTTACGCGCCAGCCGTTCCTGCTTGCGCATCTCCGCCATCTCTTTGCGCACCTCGCGCGGCGTTTCGCGCAGCTTTTTCAGTACCTTCAGCGCCTCGGTGAAGCGCCCTTCCGACACCAGCCAGTGCGGCGAAGCGGGCACGAAGAAGGTGCCGATAAACAGCAGAATGCCCGGCACCATCGCCAGCGCCAGCATATAGCGCCAGATATGCGGATCGTGCAGCGTATAGCTCATGATGGTGCTGACGACATAGGCAAGCAGCTGCCCGCTGACGATCATCAATTCATTGCGGCTTACCAGCGGCGCGCGGCGCTTTGGTCCGGCAATCTCGGCGATAAACACCGGCACGGTGGAGGAACCGCCGCCGACGGCGATCCCCAGCACAAAGCGCATGGCAATCATGGTGGACACGGTCGGCGCCACGGCGGTGCCCAGCGCGCCGGCGATAAACAGCAGCGCCAGACTACGCAGCGTCATGCGACGGCCGAAGCGGTCGGAGAAAAACCCGCTCAGAAAGGAGCCGATCGCTGCGCCGAAAATCAGCGACGAGGCGACCAGGCCTTCGGTAAAGGAGTTCAGCCCCAGCCCACCCTGCGACGGCGCGGCGGACATAAAGGGCAATGATCCAGAAATAATGCCGGTATCGTAGCCAAAGGCGAGCGCGCCCATGGTCGCCACCAGCACCACGATAAAGATGCGTTGTCTGACGGTATCTTTGGTTAGCGTTTCCGCCTCTGCGACTGCAGGTTGTTCAGTTGGATAGTCGGCCATATTGCTCCCTGTTATTAGTTTTGTAATGATTTATTCAGGACTTCCCATTGATTTATAAGGGCTTTCTCCAGCTAAACGGCAAAAGGTAAAGATAAGTTTAGACAGCCTTCGCTGAAATCGCCTGTTTACGTGATGAAAGTCACAATAAAAAGGGTTACAGAAGAGCCACCGCGTTCTGAACGGCAAAGGTATGTAGGCTGAAAAAAGGAACGCTGGCGTTTATGCCAGCGTGTAAAAGAGTGGACAGAAAAAGGCGCGCCCGCAATGCTCATCGCACCGGGAAAATATTAATGAGTCGTTCTTGTCAGTCTCCCGCCGCGCCGCCTCCGGCTGCTGATTAAAAATTTTCACGCTTTCGCGCAGCCGCGCGGCGAGAGGCCGTCGCCCTAACTCACCTCAGGCTTGCTTCGCCTGACGCGGCACCATCAGCGCAATCGCCAGGAAAGCGAGCACGCAGAACAACACGTTCACCAGCAGGCCGACGCTAGCGGCGGCCGCCACGCCCTGCGGCAGCATTGCCGCGTAGGCGGAAGCGGAAATCGCAATCCCAAAGGCGCCGCCCAGCGAGCTGGCCATTTTATAAATGCCGGACGCCACGCCGATTTTATCTTCCGGCGCGCTGGAGATGGCGGTATCGGTGGAGGGCGTGGCGTAAAAGCCCAGCCCCAGCCCAAACAGGATATAGCCGATCAGCACCGCCGCCACGTAGACGCCGTCGGGCAGGCGCGTGAACGCCATCAGCGCCACGCCGACGCCGGTGATCGCCGTGCCCCACAGCATCGGCCTGCGCGCGCCTGTCTTTTGCAGCAGTTTCTCACCTACCCGAATCATACTCAGCACCGCGATCAGATAGCCGATGGTCAACATGCCGGACTGAAAAGCGCTGAAGCCGCGCCCCTGCTGAACATAGACGCTGGCGACGATCAGCGTGCCGGCGACGGCGTTCAGCAGGAAATTAGAGAGCGCCGCGCCGCTGTAGGCGCGGTGTTTAAACAGCGCGAAATCGATAAAGCTGGCGCTTTTTTTACGACGCGCGCCGGTGAAAAACAGCAGCGCCGCCAACACAAAAACCGCGCCGGGGATCAGCACCACGCTGCTCAGCCAGCCGAACGCGCTGCCTTTAGTGATAGTCCAGTTCAGGCAGATCAGCATCACCACAAAGGTGAACAAACCGAAGTAGTCGAACCGGTTTCCCTGCGTTGCGGCGACTTTGCTTTCCGGCGTGCCGCGGATCAGCAGCATGCCGGTCAGCGCGCAGAGAATCGATAAAATAAACACCCATTTCCAGCCCCAGTAAGTCGCAATCGCCCCGCCCGCCAGCGAGCAGAGGCCGGAGCCGCCCCAGGAACCAATCGACCAGTAGCTCAGCGCCCGCTGCCGCGCTTCATCCTGATAGTAGGCTTTAATCAGCGACAGCGTGGCGGGCATAATACAGGCGGCCGACAGCCCCTGGATAATGCGCCCCACGGCGAACAACAGGGTATTTTGCGAAATAATCAGGCAGAGGCAGCCGATAATACTCAACAGCAGGCCAAGCTGAGTCATTTTCACCCGGCCAAAACGATCGGCGAAGCCGCCCGCCACCACAATAAAACAGCCGGAAAAGAGTCCCGTCAGGCTTATCGCTAAATTGAGCGACTCCAGCGGAATCGCCACCTCCTGCTGAATCGCCGGTACGATATTCACTACCGACTGGGCAAAAAGCCAAAAGGTCAGCACGCCGGCGATAATACCGAGAATAAGCCGACCGCTTCCCTGAAATGCGGCAGGTGCCGCAGCGTTGATCTCTGTGGCGGACATAATGACTCCCTTCATCATTGTTGTTGCGCGGCCGGTTCTCTTCCGGCGGAAATGCCTGTAAAGCAGCCGCGTTGCGCAAAACCGTTATTTTAAAAAGCGTTCGGCAAGATAGCTGAAAAAGATCGCGCCGGGGGCGATCAGTTCATCGTTAAAATCGTAACCGGGATGATGCACCATACAGCGTTCCGGCTCGTCGCCGGCGCCGAGAAACAGATAACCGCCGCGGGGGTTCTGCTCCAGCATAAAGGCGAAATCTTCGCTGCCCATCACCGGCGCGGCATCGGCGCAGACCTTCTCCGCGCCGAACAGATCGCGCGCCACCTCAACGGCGAACGCCGTCGCATCGGCATCGTTGACCAGCGCCGGACAGCCGTTGACGTGCTCGATGTTGACTTCGGCGCCCATGCTTTGCGCCTGGCCAAGGGCAATCTCCCGAATACGCTGCAACAGCCGCTGCCGCACGTTGTTGTCCAGCGCGCGTACGCTCAACTTCAGCAGCGCGCTGGCGTTGATAATATTGGGCGCTTCGCCGGAACAGAGGCTGCCAACCGTCACCACCGCCTGATCAAACGGCGAAACGTTGCGCGAAACGATGGTTTGCAGCGCCAGCACGATCTGGCAGGCCACCAGCGTGGCGTCGGTGGTTTTTTCCGGGAAGCCGCCGTGCCCGCCTTTACCGACCACCTCAATATGCAGCGTGTCGGCGGAGGCCAGCATGGCGCCGGTACGGGTATGGATGTGTCCTTTTTTAATGCCCGGCATATTATGCAGTGCGTAAATGGCGTCGCAGGGGAACTGGCGGAACAGTCCATCTTCCAGCATTAGCCGCCCGCCGTAGAGCAGCTCCTCGCCCGGCTGGAAAATCAAATGCAGCGTGCCGTTGAAGCGGCGACTACGCGCCAGATATTCGGCGGCGCACAGCAGCGTTGCGGTATGTCCGTCATGACCGCAGCCATGAAATTTATTTTCTGTGCTGCTACGCCACGGCTTGTCGTTCTGCTCGCGCATCGGCAACGCATCCATGTCGGCGCGCAGCCCCAGCGTTTTTTCGCCGCTGCCGACGCGCAGGGTACCGACCACGCCCGTTTTCGCCATACCCCGATGCACTTCATAACCCCATGAGCGCAACTTATCGGCGACCATATCGCTGGTGCGCGTCTCTTCCAGTCCTAATTCTGGATGCTGATGCAGATCGCGCCGCAGCGCAATAAACTGATCCTGATTATTATTAATATGCTGATATATATACTTCATAACTTTCCCTTGCGCTCAATTAAAAAGCCAAACTTCTTTTTACGCTCAGCGGGGGAAATAAAATGCGTCGGTTTTCACATAAAGCAAAAAAGATGGCTTTATTATTAACGGCTTCACGGTGATGCTGCCAACTTACTGATTTAGTGTATGATGGTGTTTTTGAGGTGCTCC
>OKNF01000088.1_pt1 | contig 27573 bp, 17 predicted proteins | sample 1613121 | NCBI WGS metagenome assembly OKNF01 (sample SAMN04436838, study PRJEB24849) | human gut metagenome | biome: human gut; feature: NICU; material: stool | host: Homo sapiens | place: USA: Saint Louis, MO | collected 2011-09-08
GCCGCCATTTTTTGTAGCTGCAGGTTATGCTCCAGCGCCATCAGCGCGGCGGGCGTCGCTTCCATGGCGGCGCGGCGCACCACGGCGATCTCTACCGCTTCGCGAATAAAGCGGCCGTCAGCCACCCGCTGAGCGGAAATTTTGCGTACAAAGGTGCCGCGCTGCGGCAGAATCTGCACCAAACCCGCTTCCGCCAGCTTAATAAACGCTTCGCGCACCGGCTGACGTGAAACATTAAAACGGCAGGAGACTTCTTTTTCCGACAGCAGCGAACCCGGTGGGATAATGCAGGTAACAATCTCCCGGCGCAAAAAACGGTAGATCTGCTGGTTAACCGGTTCGCTGGTGGTGATAGTGTAGGGTATCGACATGCGACAACTTCCTGGACTGGCTGGACGCGAAAGCTTTCAGTCTAAACAGCCCGTCAACTCCGCGCCAGCGCTTTCATTACAGGAATAATCAATAGCTTGTTATTACCCGTTTGACCGTTTCTTTCGCCCCATGCTGTTGCAGCAGTTGGTAAAAGTGCAGCACGCACGCGGTAAACTGCGCGTTTGCGGGCAGATCGTCGCCGAACACTTTTTGCAGCGAAAGCAGCGCGGCAATGCGCGCTTCGCCGTCGGCGCTTTCACTTACCCGCTGCGCCAGTGTCTCCTTCAGCGGATCGTTGATCTCAACAGGCGCGCCCTGTTCATCGACGCCGCCAACGTAGCGTATCCAGCCTGCCACGCCCAGCGCCAGCAGGTCGAACCGGCTGTTATGCGCCAGGTGCCAGCGGATGCTGTCCAGCCAGCGCTGCGGCAGTTTCTGCGTGCCGTCAGAGGCGATCTGCCAGGTGCGATGCTTGATGGCGCGGTTTTGATAACGGGCGATCAGCGAGTCCGCATAGGCGGTAAGATCGACATTCTGCGTGCGCAGGGTAGGCGCCTGTTCCGCCAGCATCAGCGTGCGCGCGGCGTGCAGGAAGTGCTCATCGGCCATGCAGTCGCTGATATGTTGATAACCCGCCAGATAGCCGAGATAGGCGAGAAACGAGTGGCTGCCGTTGAGCATGCGCAGTTTCATCTCTTCAAACGGCAGCACGTCCTGCACCAATTCCGCGCCAGCTTTTTCCCACGCCGGGCGTCCGTTGACGAAATTATCTTCGATCACCCACTGGAAAAAGGGTTCGCACTGCACGGCGACCGGATCGTAACAGCCGAGCGTTTCGCCGAGTTCGTCCAGCGCTTCCTGCGTCATGGCCGGTACGATGCGATCGACCATGGTGGAAGGGAAGGTCAGGTGGTGACGAATATAGTCCGCCAGCGCCGCATCGTGCTTTTCCGCCAGCTGCACCACAACATTGCGCGTAACGTGCCCGTTTTCCGGCATATTATCGCAGGACATCACGCTAAAGGGCGGCAGGCCGCGCTCGCGTCGACGCTTGACCGCGGCGAGGATCACGCCGGGCAGCGAGTGCGGCGCGTCAGGGTTGGCCAGGTCATGCTGAATCACCGGATGCTCAAGGTTGAGCTGGCCGTTGGCGGGATGATGGCAGTAGCCTTTTTCCGTTACGGTTATCGAAACAATCGCGATCTCCGGCTGGCTCATTGCCTCTATCACCGCCTCGATGCCGTCAGTACGCGCATCGACGGTATCGCAAATCACGCCGATCGCGCGTGATGTTTTGCCGCTGTCCGCCATCTCGGTAACGGTATAAAGACAATCCTGCTGGCGCAGGTTGCTGACCAGTTTACTGTTGCCCTGTAAATTGATTCCGCACTCGATATAGCCCCAGTCGCTCTGCTGTTCGCGCGCCAGGCGATCGGCGCATACCGCCTGATGAGCGCGGTGAAAGGCGCCGAAGCCGATATGCAGAATACGCGGGCGCAGCCGCGTGCGGTCGTAATCGGGAAGTGAAACGTCGTTGGCCAGTTTCTCGACGGATAGCATGCGAAAGTCCTTCTTACTTAATGTAAAAGGCGCGCCGGAGCGCGCCGGGAAATTAGACGGAAACAGGTTTGCTGCTGGCTTTCGGGCTTTTCACCACGAACAGCACCAGGAAAGCGCCAAGCGCGGCAATCACGCCGGCCAACACAAATGCGCTATCGAATTTGCCGGTATGCTGCACGATAAAGCCGGTGACGATCGGGCCGATAATCCCTGACACGCTGCCTACCAGATGAATAAAACCGCTGATCCCGCCAACGCGGCTCTTATGCACCACGTCCTGAATAATCGCCCAGTAGATAGCGCCGGTGATATAGAGGAAGAAGATCGAGATCGACATCAGCAGCACCGCAGACGTTACTCCTTCTACCGTACCGGCCAGCGCGACACAAAGGGCGGCGGCCAGTAACGCGACCACCAGCACAATTTTTCGCGACAGCAGCAGCCGGCCAGTGATGTTGAAAATCTTATCGGAGATCCAGCCGCCCAGCGCCAGGCCGACAAAGCCGACAATCCACGGGATCACGGTAGTCATGCTCATCGATTTGATATCCAGCCCGTGCGCCTGTACCAGATAGGCCGGAAACCAGCTCAGGAAGAAGAACAGAATGTAGTTGTAGCAGAAGAAGGCGAAGGCGGTGACCAGGATAATCGGCTGGCGCAGATAGTAGCCCAGTCCGTGCGAAGCCTGCGCCAGTTCAGGTTCATCGCCTGGCTGCGCCTCTTTCAATTTTTCGATTAGCGCGCGCTCTTCGTCGGAGACGCGTTTGCTGCGCGCCGGATTGTCAGCGGCGACAAAGAACCAGACGATCATCCAGACGATGCCGATAGAGCAGATAATGACAAATGCGGGACGCCAGCCGAATGCCAACGCCAGATAGCCGATAATCGGCCCGGCCACCGCGCCGCCGAGCGGCGATCCGGCGCTAAGAAAGCCCATGGCGGTCGCCGCCTGTTTTTTCGGGAACCAGCCGTTAATCTCCTTATTGGCCGAGGCGCAGATCGGTCCTTCCGCCATGCCGAACAGCACGCGCAGGATCAGCATCGACCAGAAACCGGTGGCGAGGGCGGTCAGCCCGCAGAACAGCGACCACATGCCTACGGCAATGCCCAGCACCAGCGTCGGGCCATATTTATCGGTCGCGAGGCCGCCGATAAAGTTAAACAGGGCGTAACCGAAGAAAAAGCTGCCGAAGATCATGCCGAACTGCTCGGCATTCAGCATCAGATCTTTTTCGATCATCGGCACCGTCAGCGAGAGGGCGACACGATCGAGGTAATTGATCATGTAGACCAGAAACAGTAGAAGTACGATGGTCCAGCGCAAGTTCTTGAACATGGTAACTCCGTAATCGTTTGATAATTATAATAATTAATGGAAGGGCGGCGCTGCCGCCCAACCCCTGGCTTATTCAATGGACAAAATGACTTTGCAACAGGTACGTGGGTCTTTCTCGAATAGCGTCATCGCTTGCTCGACCTGAGCCAGCGGGAAGTAGTGCGTGACCAGTTTTTCCGGCTGAATAGCGCCGCGCTCGATCCAGTCGATAACCTGCGAGAATCGGTGGCTGTTCAGGCGCGAGGTGAACAGCGACAGCTCTTTGCTGGTCAGGCTCTGCTGCGTCACGGTGCAGGGCTCGGCGGAGAAGCCCAACAGCCCGATGCGCGCCGCCGGAGAAGCAAGCGCCGCCGCTTCTGCCAGAATCGCAGGATGGCAGGCGGCGTCGATAATCAGCGTCGGCTGTACGCCTTCCAGCTGCGCGGCCAGCGGCACCTCGCTGTTATTAAAGACCGCGTCGGCGCCGCTTTGTTGCGCCAGCGCCAAACGTTCCGGCAGACGATCGACCACCAGCACCTGGCGTACGCCGTATACCCCTTTCAATACCTGAATCGCCGTCAGCCCCATCGGCCCGGCGCCGTAGATCAGCGCCACATCCTGCGCGGCAGGCTGCAAAAACGCAGTGATATTGGCCGCGATGGTGAACGGCTCAATCAGGCTGGCGAGCTTATCGGGGATGCTGTCCGGGACGCGATACGCATTGCTGGCCGGCGCCACGGCATATTCGCTGAAGCCGCCGTCGCGATGAACGCCGATCACCTGTAGTTCGCGGCAGACGTTGGGACGCCCGACGGAGCAGGGATAGCAGTGGCCGCAGCTCACCACCGGATCGACCGCCACGCGTTCGCCGATACGTCCGGCGTCAACGCCCGCGCCGACGGCGTCGATCACGCCGAAAAATTCATGGCCGATCACGCGCGGGTAGCGTGCGAACGGATTATGGCCGTGCCAGATATGCACGTCGGAGCCACAGATGCTGGCGTAGCGCACTTTTACCCGCACTTCGCCTGAGGCGGGTTCCGGCAGCGGACGCGTTTGTATACGCAGCTCGCCCGGTTGTTCAATGACAACGCTTTTCATGCTTGTCTCCTTACCAGTTCCACAACGTGCCGTCTTCAAGGCGCGCTACCGGCAGATAGGCTGATTCCCAGGGATATTTCGCCGCCAGTTTCTCGTCGAATTCGATGCCGAGGCCTGGCTTCTCGCCCGGATGCATATAGCCGTTATCGAAGCTCCAGCTATGGGGGAAAACCTCCAGCATCTGTTCGGAATAGCCCATATATTCCTGCACGCCGAAATTAGGCACCCACAGGTCGAAATGCAGCGCCGCCGCCATGCAAATTGGCGAGAGATCGGACGGGCCGTGCGAGCCGGTGCGCACCTGATAGAGCGAGGCGAAATCGGCGATGCGGCGCATGCCGGTAATGCCGCCTGCATGGGTGATGGTGGTGCGGATATAGTCGATCAGCTGTTCTTCAATCAGCTGTTTGCAGTCCCAGATGCTGTTAAAGACTTCGCCGACGGCGATCGGCGTGACGGTATGCTGGCGGATCAGGCGGAAGCACTCCTGATTCTCTGCTGGCGTCGGATCTTCCATCCAGAACAGGCGGTAATCTTCGATACGCTTGCCGAAGCGGGCGGCCTCGATTGGCGTCAGACGGTGGTGCATATCGTGCAGCAGATGCTCATCGAAGCCGAAGCGCTCGCGCACCGCTTCAAACAGCTTCGGCGTGAAATCGAGATATTTCTCTGTCGACCAGAGCTGTTCTTCCGGCCAGTCGCCTTTGGTGGCGGGCTCATACGCCAGGCCTTTGCCTTTCGACATGCCGTAGGTGGTTTTCATGCCCGGCACGCCGCACTGCACGCGGATCGCTTTAAAGCCCATCTCTTTATGGCGCGCATAGTCATCCAGCACTTCGTCGATAGTGCGGCCGGTGGTGTGACAGTAGACCATAACGCCGGTGCGCGAGGCGCCGCCCAGCAGCTGATAAAGCGGCATATTGGCCGCTTTGGCTTTGATATCCCACAGCGCCATATCCACGGCGGAGATAGCGGACATGGTGACCGGCCCGCGAAGCCAGTAGGCGCCTTTATAGAAAAACTGCCAGATATCCTCGATCTGATGGGCGTCGCGGCCAATCAACTGCGGACAGATATGATCTTTCAGGTAGGAGGCGACCGGCAGTTCGCGCCCGTTAAGCGTGGCGTCGCCAATGCCGGTAAGGCCTTCATCCGTGGTGATTTTAAGCGTGACAAAATTCCTGCCGGGGCAGGTAACAAATACTTCGGCTTTAACAATCTTCATTTTTCGACCTTTATGGATTGCGACAGTGAATGCCTGAAATTTAAGCGCCGCTGTACTACCATACAAGTAAAGAAGGGCGAATGATCGATCGTGATCACACAGTTTTTACAAATTGCTGCGCGGTAATGCGCGACGAAAAGGCTTATTCACTGCGCGGTGCAGCATAAAAACGTGAGAGGGGGCAAACCGGCGGAGCAGAGAAAAGGCGAGGCGCCCGCCCTGGCAGAGCGGCGGGCGGGAGAACGATCAGGTTAACAGTGGGCACTGCGGCGGCAGACGACAGGCCAGCGCGCCGGGAAGGACTTCGATATGGAACCTGGTGCCGCTGAGCGGCTCGCCGTCCAGATTAAAGGTCATCTCGTTTGGGGATGTGATTGTCAGCGACGGCAGGGTCGCGGCGATGATATTCGGGTTCTGTTCGTCGCTGGTTATTGAGTGCAGCAGCGTAGAAAGCAGCTCTTGCGAGGTGACGACGCTTAAATCAAGCAGGCCGTCGTTGATCAGGGCGCGCGGGCAAAGACGCTGACCGCCGCCCGCCTGACGACCATTGCCGACGCCGATTGCCAGCGCATCGCCGGTCCAGGCGAAGTTGGGGCCGTTGATGGCGCAGCTGTCCGCCTTCAGCGTATCCATACGCATCAGTCCGTGAATAAAGTAGGAGACGCCGCCCAGCGCCGACTTCAGCTTTTCCGGCGTTTCGGTCGTGATGCGGGTGCCGAAGCCGCCGGTCGCCATATTGAGGAAGTAGCGCGTCTGATTCACGCACGCCAGGTCAATATTGACGGCTTCGCCGACGATTGCCAGCCGCAGCGCCGCTTCGGGATCTTCAGGAATGCCCGCGCTGGTGGCAAAATCGTTGGCGGTGCCGAGCGGCAGAATGCCCAGCACCGGACGTGCCGCCGCCGGGATTTTTACCAGCGCGTTCGCCAGTTCATTAATGGTGCCGTCGCCGCCGCCCGCCACGACCGTAGCGGCGTTGAGCTGCACCGCTTCCTGCAGATAACGTTCGCTGTCGCCCTGTTCCCAGGTGACGCGCACCGCGATCGGATGGCCTTCCTCACGCAGCGCAGAGATCGCTTCGCGCAGCGCCTCATTGCCGGCGCCTTTTCCATTCAGGATCACCAGTGTCAAAGCCTGTTTTTCCATGCTATTTCCCTTGGCAGCAAATTACGCAGTATCCCTGAGTTTATAGCACAGAAGCGGAAAAAAGCGGTGCGGGCGGGGGGCGCTTTAAGAGCAGTACGCAAAGAAAAACCCGCACGGGGGAGCCGGGCGGGCGAAGGAGGTGGTTCCTGGTACAGACTGCTGTTTATTTTTGCTCGTTTTAGCAAGCGCGATGTTAACTGCAAACCGCGCCGGCTAATGTGATCGGATTCTAAGATCCGTAACGGCGGGAAATTAATTCGCTGCGATGCTTTTCGCCTCGCCGTGCGGATTGCGCGTGGTGGTGCCGTTCAGGTTGCGCATCAGCAGAGCGAACTGAATATCAAGATCCGCCGGCACGGGCAGCCAGACGATATGTCCATTGCCCGGCGCCACCTCGACCGGCTGGCCTTTGTTATTCTCCAGCGCCGTCAGGGTGAAATGCAGATTCCCCGCCGGGGTCATCAGCTCAAGGCTGTCGCCGAGGGCGAATTTGTTTTTTACTTCCACCTGCGCCAGCTCGCCGCGTCGTTCGCCGGTAAACTCGCCGACAAACTGCTGGCGATCGGACACGGAATAGCCGTAGTCGTAGTTCTGATAGCTGTCGTGAGTATGGCGGCGCAGGAAGCCTTCGGTATAGCCGCGGTGCGCCAGCCCTTCCAGCGTCGCCAGCAGCGTCGGGTCGAACGGTTTCCCGGCAGCGGCGTCGTCAATCGCGCGGCGGTAGACCTGCGCGGTGCGCGCGCAGTAATAGAAGGATTTGGTGCGGCCTTCGATCTTCAGCGAATGCACGCCCATGCGCGTCAGACGCTCAACGTGCGCCACGGCGCGCAGATCTTTGGAGTTCATGATGTAGGTGCCGTGTTCATCCTCGAAGGCGGTCATATATTCGCCGGGACGCATCGCCTCTTCGATCATAAACACCTTGTCGGTCGGCTGACCGACGCCGAGCGCCGGCGTCACGTCCTGTACCGGAATCGGCTCATACTGATGAACGATATTGCCGATCTCATCCTCTTTGCCTTCCTGCACCTTATACTCCCAGCGGCAGGCGTTGGTGCAGGTGCCCTGATTGGGGTCGCGCTTGTTAATGTAGCCGGAAAGCAGGCAGCGACCGGAATAGGCCATGCAGAGCGCGCCGTGGACGAAAACCTCCAGCTCCATCTCCGGCACCTGCTGACGGATTTCTTCAATCTCCTCCAGCGACAGCTCGCGCGACAGGATCACGCGCGTCAGCCCCATCTGCTGCCAGAACTTCACCGTTGCCCAGTTGACCGCGTTGGCCTGTACCGACAGGTGAATCGGCATCTGCGGAAACGCCTCGCGCACCATCATAATCAGGCCGGGATCGGACATAATCAGCGCGTCCGGCTGCATATCGATCACCGGCTGCAAATCGCGGATAAAGGTTTTCAGCTTGGCGTTATGCGGCGCGATATTCACCACTACATAAAATTTTTTGCCCAGCGCATGCGCTTCCTGGATGCCCAGCGCCAGGTTCTGATGGTTGAATTCATTGTTGCGCACGCGCAGGCTGTAGCGTGGCTGACCGGCGTATACGGCGTCTGCGCCGTAGGCGAAGGCGTAACGCATATTCTTCAGCGTGCCGGCCGGGGAAAGGAGTTCCGGTTTAAACATAGCGTTCTCAGTCTGATGTCAGGTCAGATATTGCGGACGGGCGACGTCAGAAAAATTGACGGCCCGTTAAAGGTGAAGAATTCTAAGCCGCTGAACCCATGATGTAAATTGCGCTAGATCAAACGACACAGATCCGCTTCCCAGCGGTAGCCCATCCCGTAGACCGCGCGGATAAAGGGTTGATCGGCATCCAGCGCCTCCAGCTTGCGCCGCAGGTTTTTAATATGGCTGTCGATGGTGCGGTCGGTTACCACGCGGTAATCGTCATAGAGATGGTTGAGCAGCTGCTCGCGTGAAAAGACTTTGCCCGGCTCCTGCGCCAGGGTTTTCAGCAGGCGAAACTCCGCGGGCGTAAGATCGAGCGTTTTGCCGTCCCAGCTCGCCTGAAAGCGCGCTTCGTCGATCACCAGCGGCGACGGCGCAGCGTTCTCCTCCGGCGTGCGGCGGCAGCGGCGCAGGATGGTTTTCACCCGCGCCACCACCTCGCGTGGGCTGAACGGTTTGCAGATATAGTCGTCCGCGCCGATCTCCAGCCCCAGCAGACGATCGATCTCCTCGATTTTGGCGGTCACCATAATCACCGGCAGATCGGAAAAGCGTCGCAGCTCGCGGCAGACGGAGAGGCCGTCCAGTCCGGGCAGCATCAGATCCAGCAGTATCAAATCGGGCGGCGTCTGCTGAATAAAGGCGATCGCCTCATCGCCGCGCGCCAGATGGTGTGTACGGTAGTTGGCCGCCTGCAGGTAATCAATCATCAGCTGAGCGATCTTCGGCTCATCTTCCACTATCAGAATCAACGGCTGGGTAAATTCATTCATCGCTGGCTATTCACAGTTTATCGTGCGGCAATTCTACCCTGATTTGCAGTCCACCTAAATCAGAGTGATCCGCAGACATCGCGCCGCCATGCGCTTCGACAATATTACGGCAGATCGCCAGACCCAGCCCGGAGCCGCCGCTGGCGCGATTGCGCGAGCCTTCGGAGCGCCAGAAGCGTTCGAAAATCTTTTCGCGCTGCGCGTCCGCCACGCCCGGCGCGGAATCGTCAATCAGCAGGCGCCAGCCTGAGGCGGTGGCGTGCAGCGCCAGGCTCACCGTGCCGTCGCGATCGGTATAGCGCAGGCTGTTCTCCAGCAGGTTGGTGAACAGCTGAATCAGCCGGTCAGGGTCGCCGAAAAAGGGCGCCTGCTCCGGCAGCGCCAGCCGCAGCGTCAGCCCGTGACTGGCGTAGCGCGCGCGGAAGTTGCCGGCGACCAGCTCCAGCAGCGCCGCCAGGTCGGTTGGGCTTTTACGGTAGGCGAGCGCGCCTTCGTCCGACAGCGACAGCTGGTGCAGGTCGTCCACCAGCTTGGTGAGGGTGGCGACCTCCATCAGCAGCGAGCTGACCGCCTCCGGCGTCAGCTTGCGCACGCCGTCCTGCATCGCCTCCAGTTCGCCGCGCAGGATCGCCAGCGGCGTGCGCAGCTCATGGGAGATATCCGCCATAAAGGCGCGGCGCATGCTCTCATTCTTTTCCAGCGAGCTGGCGAGACGGTTAAAGTCCTGCGCCAGCCGTCCCAGCTCATCGTTGCTGCTGACCGCCACCCGGCTGGTGAAGTGCCCGGCGGCGAGCTGGTGCGTGCCCGCCACCAGCCGCTTCACCGGCGCCAGCAGGCCGCGCGACATCAGCCAGGTGACCGCCGCCGCCAGCAGCGTCGACAGCCCGACGATCAGCCAGCTGGTGCGCCGCTGTTGCCGATCGAAATTAATGTCGGCGCTGCGCGTCAGACGCTCCGGCGGCGAGCCGATGACCCAGCCAACCACATGGCCGCTGTCGGTGGTGATGGTATGGCGAATGCCCTCCGGCGGCACCGGAGAATGCGGGCCGACCAGCACGCGATAGCGCTGATCGATAATCCAGAACTGGGTGCGCCAGCCGTGTGGCGGCAGATGCGTATTGGCATCGGGGTTCTGCTCAAGCGAACGCAGGATCGAAAACATCAGCCGGTTGTTGTTGCGTAAAAACGCCCAGCTGCCGTGCTGCTGATACTGATCCGCCAGCGCCTCGCTCAGCAGCGTCAGCCGCTGCTCGTTGCCGCGTTTGATGTAGTCGATAAAACCATGCTCGAAGCTGAGGCGCACGCCCCAGTGCATAGTGATCAGCACCAGCATGCAGGTAGAAAAAATGGCGCAAAACAGTTTCGCGCTGATGCCAAAACGCAGTCTCTCCATTAACGTGACGATCTCCCGCGGCCCAGCGCCGCATTTTTACTGAACTGTTTCGGCACGCGCCAGAACACCAGCGCGGGCAGCGCGATTACCAGCGCCACGCAAAGCCAGGTATAGATAAAGGTTTCATGCGCCATCTCGCTGTCGGCTGCGGCATGATGGCCGAAGGCGCCCAACAGCAAACCGGCGAGCGTGACGCCGATACTCATCGCCAGCTGCATAATCATCGACAGCAGGCTGTTGCCGCTGGAGGCGAGGTTATCCGGCAGCTCCTTCAGCGTCAGGGTATTCATCGACGAGAAGCGGATGGCGTTGACCATGCCTTGTAAAAACAGCACCACCGGCAGCGCCCAGACCCAGCCCATCAGCGCCACCAGCGGAAACAGCAGAACCACGACCGCCAGCGCCAGCGTCGAACCGACCAGCACGTTGCGATAGCCGAAGCGGTTGACGATCTGCACCACAATCCGCTTCATGCCCATATTGCCTAGCACCATCGGGATCATCATCAGCCCGGCATGAAACGGACTGTAGCCCAGCCCAAGCTGTAAAAACAGCGGCGTCATAAAGGGCAGCATGCCGCTGCCGATGCGGCCGGTCAGGCTGCCCAGCAGGCCGATGGAATAGGTGCGGTTGTCGAACAGCTTCAGGCTGAACAGCGCGTTATCGTTGTTGCGCGCGTGCATCAGGTAGAACAGCAGTGAAAAAACCCCGGCGAGGATCAGCAGCCCCAGCGCCAGCGGCGAGCTGCCGGAGCCGTGCTGGCCGTCAAGCGCCAGCGTCAGCGTCGCCATGCCCGCCGCCAGTAGCAGAAAGCCGGAAAAGTCGAAGCGGCGCGTCTGTAATGAATAGTTCGGCATCAGCGTCATCGTGGCTATCGCGCCGAGAACGCCGACCGGCAGGTTGATGAGGAAGATCCAGTGCCAGCTGGCGTATTCCACCAGCACCCCGCCCAGCGCCGGGCCGACCAGCGGACCGATCTGGCCCGGCAGCGTGACGAACGTCATCGCCGCCATATACTGCTCGCGCGGCACGATCTTCATTACCGTCAGGCGGCCCACCGGCACCAGCATCGCGCCGCCGAACCCCTGTAGCACGCGCGCCAGCACCAGCTGATCCAGCGATCCGGCCAGCGCGCAGAACAGCGAGCCGAGGCTGAACAGCACGATGGCGGTAAAGAAGATGTTGCGCACGCCGAAGCGGTCCGCCAGCCAGCCGCTGAGCGGCAGCGTGACGGCGACGGTGAGCACGTAGGAGACGACCACCGAATGCATTTGCAGCCATCGAGGGCAGGGCGGTATTAACGATGGTGGTGTCCAGCGTCTGCATAAAAAAGCCGACGGCGACGATCCATAACTGCCAGCGTACCGATGCGGATTGTGCTTGCTTCATAATTCGCCTCTGTTGCGCGTCGAACGACCGGGCCGTTCGGCCCGGCGGCGGTTAGCCGGTGACCGTCAGCGGCTGTTTGCGTCGACGCAGCTTATCCATATAGAGATAGACCACCGGCGTGGTGTAGAGCGTTAACAGCTGGCTCATCACCAGACCGCCGACAATAGTGATCCCCAGCGGTTGCCTGAGCTCCGCGCCGTCGCCGCTGGTTAACACCAGCGGCAGCGCCCCCAGCAGCGCGGCCAGCGTGGTCATCAGGATCGGGCGGAAGCGCAGCAGCGACGCCTGAAATATCGCGTCCCGCGCGCTCAGGCCGCCGTTGCGTTGCGCCTCAAGCGCGAAATCCACCATCATTATGGCGTTTTTCTTCACGATGCCGATCAGCAGCATGATGCCGATCAGCGCGATCAGGCTGAACGGCGCGCCAAACCCCTCCAGCGCCAGCAGCGCCCCGACGCCCGCCGAAGGCAGGGTTGACAGAATGGTCAGCGGATGCACATAGCTTTCATATAATATCCCCAACACAATATAGACCGTGGCGATGGCTGCGATTATCAGCCAGAGCTGGCTGTTTTGCGTCTCCTTGAACACCTGCGCGGTGCCCGCGAAACTGCCGCGCACGCTGGCGGGCACGCCGAGCTGTGTCATGGTGCGCTCGATGGTCTCCGACGCCTGCGACAGCGACACCCCTTCCGGCAGGTTGAAGGCGATGGTCGAGGCGGCGGACAGCCCCTGATGGTTCACCGACAGCGGCGCGTTTGCGGGCTGCCAGCGGGCGAACCAGGAGAGCGGGATCGCCTTGCCGTCGTCGTTGACGACAAACATCTGGTCGAGAGCGCCGATATCCTGGGTGTAACGCGGGTCTACCTCCATCACCACTTTGTACTGGTTCAGCGGCTGATAGATGGTGGAGACCTGACGCTGGCCGAAGGTGTTGTTCAGCAGGGCGTTGGCGTCCGACACGTCAATGCCCAGCCGCGCCATGCTTTCGCGATCGTAAATCAGCGCCATTTCCGCGCCTTTGTCCTGTTGATCGGAACTGACGTCGGTCAACTCCGGCAGCTTGCTGAACGCCTGACGGATTTTCGGCTCCCATTCGCGCAGATCGCTCAGGCTGTCCGACAGCAGCGTGTACTGGTAGCTGGCGTTGGCTTCACGTCCGCCGACGCGAATATCCTGCACCGCCATCAGGAACAGGCTGGCGCCCGGCTCTTTCGCCAGTTTGGCGCGCAGGCGGGCGATAATCTGCTGCGCGCTCTCCTGACGTTCGGATAGCGGCTTCAACGAGATAAACATCGAACCGCTGTTGGTGCGCGATCCGCCGGTAAAGCCGGTGACGTTGTCCACCGCCGGATCTTCGCGAATGATTTTCATAAAGTCCGCCAGCTTGCCGCGCATCGCCTGGAAAGAGATGCTCTGGTCGGCGGAGATAAAGCCCATCAGCCGGCCGGTATCCTGTTCCGGGAAAAAGGTTTTCGGAATGGTGATGTAGAGATAAACCGTCAGGCCGATGGTGGCCAGCAGCACCAGCAGCGTCCAGCGCGCCCGCGCCAGCACCCATTGCAACGAACGGCCATAGCCGCTTTGCAGGCCCAGCAGCAGCCGGTTGAAATTGAAACGTTTCGGCTTCTCCTCGCGCTTCTCCTTCAGCAGCCAGGCGCACATCATCGGCGTCAGCGTCAGGGAGATCACCAGCGAGATCATAATCGCCACCGACAGGGTGACGGCGAACTCGCGGAACAGGCGTCCCACCAGGCCGCCCATCAGCAGCAGCGGAATAAACACCGCCACCAGCGAGACGCTCATCGACAATACGGTAAAGCCGACTTCGCGTACCCCCTGCAACGCCGCCTGCAACGGCTTCATTCCCGCTTCAATATGGCGGGAAATATTTTCCAGCACCACGATGGCGTCATCCACCACGAAGCCGGTGGCGATGGTCAGCGCCATCAGCGACAGGTTATTCAGGCTAAAGCCGCACAAATACATGGCGGCGAAGGTGCCGATCAGCGATACCGGCACCGCCACCGCCGGAATCAGCGTGGCGCGGCCTGAGCGCAGAAAGAGAAACACCACCAGAATCACCAGCGCGACGGCGATCACCAGCGACTGCTCCACCTCCTCCAGCGAGGCGCGGATGGTCGGAGAGCGATCCTGCGCGATCGCCAGGCTGACGGCGGTGGGGATCATCTCGCGCAGTTCCGGCATCTCCGCGCGGATGCGGTCCACGGTCTGAATCACGTTGGCGTCGGCGGTTTTACGGATTACCAGCAGCACCGCCGGTTTGGCATTGGTCATCCCGGCGTTGCGCACATCCTGCACCGAATCGGTCACCGTGGCGACATCCTGTAGCCGCACTGCCGCGCCGTTGTTGTAGTGCACCACCAGCGGCTGATACTCGGCGGCGGTTTTCAGCTCGTCGTTGGTTTTCAACTGCCAGCGCTGGTTGCCGTTCTCCACCGCGCCCTGCGGACGACGCACGTTGGCGTCGGCGATCGCCGCGCGCACCGCGTCGAGCGACACGCCCTGATTAAACAGCGCCTGCGGATTGAGCTGTACGCGCACCGCGGGCAGCGAGCTGCCGCCGACGGTGACGTCGCCGACGCCTTCGATCTGCGACAGCTTCTGCGCCAGCTGCGTCGAGGCGTAGTCGTAAAGCTGGCCCGGCGTCCAGTCCTCCGAGGTCAGCGTCATAATCATGATCGGCGCGTCGGAGGGGTTGGCCTTACGCCAGCTTGGGCGGCTCGGCATTCCGCTCGGCAGCAGGCTCTGCGCCGCGTTGATCGCCGCCTGCACGTCGCGCGCCGCGCCGTTAATGTCGCGGTCGTAGTCAAACACCATAATGATGCGCGTGCTGCCCAGCGAGCTGGTGGAGGTCATTTCGCTGACCCCGGCGATGCGGCCCAGCGAGCGCTCCAGCGGCGTCGCCACTGACGACGCCATCGTCTCCGGGGAGGCGCCCGGCAGCGAGGCGCTGACCATGATCACCGGAAAATCGACCTGCGGCAGCGGCGCCACCGGCAGCAGGCGAAAACCGAGAATGCCGACCAGCGCAATCGCCAGCGTCAGCAGGCAGGTGGCCACGGGACGCCAGATAAACAGCGCGAAAAACTTCACGAACGCGCCTCCCCACGTTGCAGACGACGGCGCGCGTAGTGCGCCAGACGATCGAACAGCAGGTAGATCACCGGCGTGGTGAACAGCGTCAGCACCTGACTGAGGATCAGGCCGCCGACCATCGCGATGCCGAGCGGACGCCGCAGCTCCGCGCCGACGCCGGTGCTGATCATCAACGGCAGCGCGCCCAGCAGCGCCGCCAGCGTCGTCATCAGAATCGGGCGGAAGCGCAGCAGGCAGGCCTGATAGATCGCTTCATAAGGCGATTTGCCCTGTTCGCGCTCGGCGGCGAGGGCGAAGTCGATCATCATAATGGCGTTTTTCTTCACGATGCCGATCAGCAGAATAATGCCGATAATGGCGATCACATCCAGTTCGTGTCCGCTGAGCATCAGCGCCAGCAACGCGCCGACGCCCGCCGTCGGCAGCGTCGAAAGAATGGTGATGGGATGGATAAAGCTCTCATACAGCACGCCCAGCACGATATACATCGCCACGATCGCCGCGACGATCAGCCACACCGTGCTGCCCAGCGCCGCCTGAAACGCCAGCGTGCTGCCCTGGAAACGGGTCATTATCTCCGACGGCATCGCCAGATCTTTCTCCGCTTCGCCGATCGCCTTCACCGCTTCGCCCAGCGAGTAGCCCTCGTTGAGGTTGAACGAGAAGGTGGTGGAGGGGAACTGATCGAGGTGATTCACCGCCAGCGCGCCGTAGCGCTGCTCCACCTGCGCCACGGTGCTGAGCGGCACCGCGCCGCCGTCGCTGGTGGCGATGCGGATATCGTTCAGCGCCGCCAGCCCCGGCGACTGACGGGTATCCTGCTCCAGCACCACGCGATACTGGTTGGCCTGCGTATAAATCGTCGAAATCAGGCGCTGGCCGAAGGCGTTATAGAGCGCGTTATCGATATCGCTCATGCTGATGCCAAGGCGGCTGGCGCTGTCGCGATCGACCTTCACGTATGCCTCCAGCCCTTTGTCCTGCCAGTCGCTGCTGACATCCTTCAGCTGCGGCAACGTGCGCAGACGCGCCAGCAGCTGCGGCACCCACTCGCTGAGCGAATCCAGCGAGCCGGTTTGCAAAGTGAACTGATATTGCGTGCGGCTCAGCTGGGTGTCGATAGTGAGATCCTGCACCGGCTGTAGCCAGAGCGTGACGCCAGGCAGCCGCGCTACCGCGCTTTGCAGACGCGCCACCACCGCCGGGATACGGTCGTCGCGCTCATCCAGCGGCTTGAGGTTGATCTGCACGCGGGCACTGTTGAGCGCCGGATTGGTGCCGTCGACGCCGACAAACGAGGTGACGCTCTGCACCGCCGGGTCGCGTTCAATAATCGAGGCGACGTCGCGCGTGCGCTGCGCCATGCTGGCGTAAGAGACGCTCTGCGGCGCCTGCAGGGTGCCCTGAATGATGCCGTTATCCTGCACCGGGAAGAAGCCTTTCGGGATCAATACCCACAGCAGCACCGTCAGCACCAGCGTCGCCAGCGCCACGCCCAACGTTATCCACGGATGGTTCAGCACGCGCTTCAGCAAACGGCCATAGAGGGCGATAATGCGATCGAACATCGCTTCGCTGGCGCGCGAGAAGCGGTTCTGTTTCCTCAGCGATTCCGCGCTCAGCATGCGCGCGCACATCATCGGCGTCAGCGTCAGCGAGACCACGGCGGAGATCAGGATCGCTACCGCAAGCGTCACGGCGAACTCGCGGAACAGGCGGCCAACGATATCCCCCATAAACAGCAGCGGGATCAGCACCGCAATCAGCGAGAAGGTGAGGGAGATAATGGTAAAGCCGATCTCGCCCGCGCCTTTCAGCGTCGCCGCCAGCGGCTTTTCGCCCTGTTCGATATAGCGGGAGATATTTTCGATCACCACGATGGCGTCATCCACCACGAAGCCGGTGGCGATGGTCAACGCCATCAGCGTCAGGTTATTGATCGAAAAGCCGAGCAGATAGAGCACCGCAAAGGTGCCGATCAGCGACAGCGGCACCGCCACGGCGGGAATAATGGTGGCGGGCACGTTGCGCAGAAACAGATAGATAATCATCACCACCAGCGCGATCGCCAGTATCAGCTCCAGCTGCACGTCATGCACCGAGGCGCGGATATTGGTGGTGCGGTCGGAAAGCAGCTTTACGTCCACCGATTTGGGCAGTGAGGCGGTCAGCTCAGGCAGCAGGCTGCGGATATTGTCTGCGGTGGCGATAATGTTGGCGCCCGGCTGGCGCTGCACGTTGAGCACAATCGCCTGCTGGCGGTTGGCCCAGGCGCCGAGCCAGCTGTTCTCCGCGCCCTGTTCCACGGTGGCGACGTCGCCAAGCCGCACCGGAGCGTTATTACGATAAGCGACGATCAGCTGGCGATAATCTTCCGCCGACTGCATTTGATCGTTCGCCGAAAGAGTAATGGCGCGCTCCGGCCCATCCAGGCTGCCTTTCGCCGAGTTGACGTTGGCATTAGCGATGGCGGTACGCACCGTTTCGCTGTCGAGACCGAGCGAGGCGAGCGCCTGCGCGTTCATTTTCACCCGCACCGCCGGACGCTGGCCGCCGGAGAGGGTCACCAGACCGACGCCGCTGACCTGAGAAATTTTCTGCGCGATGCGGGTTTCCACCATATCCTGCACCTGCGTCATCGGCATGCTGGTGGAGGTCACCGCCAGCGTCATGATCGGCGGATCGGCCGGGTTTACCTTGCTGTAGACCGGCGGGTTCGGCAGATCGCTCGGCAGCAGGTTGGTGGCGGAGTTAATCGCCGCCTGCACTTCCTGCTCCGCCACATCGAGCGGCAGCGTCAGCTGGAACTGCAACGTCACCACCGACGCGCCGCCGGAGCTTTGCGACGACATCTGTTGCAGCCCGGACATCTGACCGAACTGACGCTCCAGCGGCGCGGTGATCGCCGAGGTCACCACATCGGGACTGGCGCCGGGATAGAGCGTCACCACCTGAATCGTGGGGTAGTCCACTTCCGGCAGCGCGGAGACCGGCAGGAAGCGATAGCCGAGGATACCGGCCAGCAGAATCGCCACCATCAACAGCGTGGTGGCCACTGGACGCAGAATAAAGTGACGGGACGGGCCGCCGGTGGCGACAGGAGGCATCACCTGCATCAACCGCGATCTCCTTTAGCGTGACTGCCTTTTGCCGGCTGGGTCGCTTTTTCGCTGGCAAGCGGCGTTGACTGCGGCGCCACCACTTCCACCGTCGCGCCTTCCGTCAGGCGATCGAGACCGTCGGTCACCACGCGCTCGCCCGCGTCCAGTCCGGCGCTGATCACCACTTTCTGGCTATCCTGCAGGCCCGGCGTCACGCTTTTTTTGCTGACCTTATTGTCGCTGTTCACTACCCAGACGAAATTGCCTTCGTTGCCCATCTGCAGAGCGGCGGTCGGGATCACCACCGCGTCGTGCAGCGTGTTGACCTTAAGACGCGCGTTAACAAACTGATTGGGGAACAGGCGGTCATCTTCATTGCTGAAGCGCGCTTTGAGTTTGATGGTGCCGGTCGTCGTATCGATCTGGTTGTCCAGGCTCAGCAGTTCGCCCTGCGTCAGCAGCGTGCTGTTGCTGCGATCCCAGGCTTCCACCCGCAGCGGCTGACCTGCCTTTTGCGCCTGAATAATCGCCTGGATGGTGTTTTCCGGCAGGCTGAACAGCACGTCGATCGGGTGCGTTTGCGTCAGCACCACCAGCCCGGTGGTGTCGCCGCTGGAAATATAGTTGCCGATATCTACCTGCTTCAGACCGGCCCGTCCATCTATCGGCGCGGTGATGCGGCTGTAGCTCAGGTTGAGTTCGGCGCTGGCGACGCTGCCTTCGTCCGCCTTAATGGTGCCGAGCGTTTCGCTCACCAGTGAACGCTGTGTATCCAGCTCCTGCTGCGAAACCAGGTTGGTTTTCGCCAGTTTTTCATAGCGCGCCAGATCGCGCAGCGCGTTGGCGAGGGTCGCTTTATCGCGCGCCAGTTGTCCCTGCGCCTGGGTGAGCGCGACCTGAAAAGGACGTGGATCGATCTCCGCCAGCAGCTGGCCCGCCTTAACCTGTTGTCCTTCCTGAAAATGGATCGCCATCAGTTGTCCGTCGACGCGGCTGCGCACCGTAACGGTATTGGCGGCGGTGACGGTGCCCAGCCCGGAAAAGTATTGCGGCACGCTCTGTGTCTCTGCGGTGGCCGCCTGCACCGGCGCCAGCGGCATATTGCGTCGGCCGCCTTTGCCGCGCTGCTGCGTCTGACCGCCCGCGTTTTGCCCGTTTTCAGCGCCGCCGTCGCTGCCGCGCGGCCACAGGAAGTAGCCAGCGACGGCGACCAGCGCGATAAGGATCAGCAGCAAAATTTTTTTCGAAGTACGGCGTGAGGCATTCATTGCGGTTTATTGCTCTCCGGCAGTGTAGTCAAAGGTCCTGGCGGGTCGTCAAGGCCACGGCCCGCAAAGGTGACCAGTTTAGTCATTAAATAAGATAAAAAAATGGAGGAATTAAGAATTACTGTAAGGTCGCCGTAAGGCTGGCGTAAGTATCCGCCATCCGGCGCGATGAGACAAATTTGCGTGGCCAGTCATTTCCTTTACGAATAAGCTGCGCCAGAAAACGACAAAGCAGAAGCCGGGTTGTTTGCTACGCTCATCAACAGGTTGGCAATATATTAATTAAGGAGAACAATGATGAGTCAGATTGAAACCCGTCAGTTGGGTCGCAGCGGCATCGAAGTACCGGCGCTTACCTTTGGCGGCAACGTGTTTGGCTGGACTGTCGATCAGAACGCCTCTTTTACTCTGCTGGATGCGCTGGTGGAAAAAGGGCTGTGGTTCATCGATACCGCTGATGTGTATTCCCGCTGGGCGCCGGGCAATCAGGGTGGCGAATCAGAAACCATCATTGGCAACTGGCTGAAAAAAACCGGCAAGCGCGACAAGATCGTTCTGGCGACCAAGGTGGGTATGGAGATGTCGCCGGAAAAAACCGGCCTCTCCGCGAAATATATCCGTCAGGCGGTTGAGGATTCTCTGCGTCGTCTGCAAACCGACTATATCGATCTTTACCAGGCGCATCGCGACGATGAGCAGACGCCGCTGGAGGAGACGCTGAAGGCGTTCGATGATCTGATTCGTGAAGGGAAGGTGCGTGCGATCGGCGCCTCTAACTATTCAGCGGCCCGCCTGACGGAAGCGCTGAAGGTCAGCGAGCAGAATAATCTGGCGCGCTATGAAACGTTGCAGCCGGAATATAACCTCTACGATCGCCAGGAGTATGAAAGCGGGCTGGCGCAGGTGGCGCAGGAGAACGGTCTGGGCGTGATTAACTACTACTCGCTGGCCAGCGGCTTCCTGAGCGGCAAATACCGTCGGCCGGAAGACGCCAGCAAGAGCGCGCGCGGTCAGGGCGTGGTGGAAAAATATCTCAATGAGCGCGGGCTGCGCATCCTGCAGGCGCTGGACGAGACCGCTCAGGCGCGCAACGTTACGCCGGCTCAGGTGGCGCTTGCCTGGCAGATCGCCCGTCCCGATATTACCGCGCCGATCGTCAGCGCAACCTCGCTGGAACAGGTGGATGAGCTGGTGAAAGCGGCGACGCTGCGGCTGAATCTTGATGAAATCGACAAGCTGGCGCAGGCCAGCCGTTACTGAGGACGGCGGTAAAAAAATGCGCCTGCGGGCGCATTTTTTATGGCGTTAGCGCGGAAACCGCGACGGCGCGCGCGCCGTACGATAACGTTCGACGCAGAAACAGAGCATTCCCAGCGCGCCGCCGACCATCAGCAGCACCAGCATCGCGGGCGTGGGTTCGCTGTAATAAAAGCGCCAGACCGAGGCGCCAAGCGTGATGACCGCCAGGCAAATCATCATGCCGGTGTAACGCCAGAGCAGAACCAGCAGCAGCGCAATAGCCAGAAGCTGTTGAAAATTAAGACCCCACAGGCTCACGACAGGTTATCTCTTCGCTAAGACAAGAGACAAAATGCTACCACGCGCCGGGAAAGAAAAAGCGTTAAATGTGGTAAAGCATTGGGCGCGACGGCGATGGTTGCGCCCTGAACGATGAAAGCGCGCTGAACAGTGCGGAGAGGAAAAGGGTCAGCCCGAACGGGCCAACCCAGCGGACGTCAGGCGAAAACGATCTGCGCCCAGCGCGCCAGTCCGGCGGTAACGGAGCCGAAATCGTCGCCGGTCGCCAGCGGAATGGTCGGCAGCTGCCGCTGTAACGCCTGACGCAGCAGCGGCGAGCGCGCGCTGCCGCCGGTGAGATAGATCATGTCCGGCGTGGTGCCGCTGGTCTCCAGCGCCAGCCTGACCTGCTCCTGAATGCGCTCAATCGGCGCGGCGATCGCCGTTTCAAGCCCTGCGCGGTCGACGTCCGTCGCCAGGCCCGCTTCGATAAACGTCAGCGCGGTGCTCACCTCCGGCAGATCGGTAAGGGCGATTTTGCTCTCTTCCGCCGCGCGCACCAGACGGTAGCTGAGACGCTGCTGCCAGACTTTCAGCAGACGCTGCACCTTTTCCGGTTGACGGGCGTCGCGGATCAAATCCTGTAACAGTTTACGGCAGGTGGAGGAGTAGAAATCGCTCTGCGCCGGCACGTCGTTGATCGCCACCGCGTTCCACCATGGCAAAGCGGGCAGGGCGGTGCCTTTCTGCGTTTCGCCGCCCAGACCGAGCAGCGGCATCAGCTCTTTGTAGGCCAGCGCGATGTCAAGATCGTTGCCGCCGACGCGACAGCCGCTGTGTCCCAGCAGGCTGCTGGCGCGATCGGCGCTGTTGCGCCACTGTGGGCCCATCAGCACCATACTGCAGTCGGTGGTCCCGCCGCCGATATCCACCACCAGCACCCGCTTTTCTTCATTCAGCGTCGCTTCGAAATCAAGCCCGGCGGCGACCGGTTCAAACTGGAAAACCACGTCACGAAAGCCGGCGCGGCTGGCGGCGCGCGCCAGAATGCCCTGCGCCTGCTGATTGGCGTCCGAGCCGCCCAGTCCCTGGAAGTTGACCGGACGGCCGATCACCGCCTGATCGATGGCGCAGTCCAGCTGCCGTTCCGCCGTCTGGCGGATATGCAGCATCATGGCGCAGACCAGATCTTCGAACAGGGCGATCTGCTGCGGCTTCAGGCCGCTGGCGCCGAGAAAGGATTTTGGAGATTTAACGAACCAGACCTCTTCAGGGTCGGTCATATATTGCGCCAGCGCGTCGAGGCCAAAATGGACGCTGCCGGGCGTGACGTCGATATCTTCGTCGCGGTTGAAGGCGATAGCGCGGCGCAGCAGCGCCTGGTTTTCCGCTTCAGGCGTCGGCACCTGGTGATGGCGAAACAGCCATTCGCTGATCGCTTCGCGCGTCGGGCCGCAAAGCATTGAAGGCAGATAAGGAGAATCCTTTTCCAGTTTGAGCAGCCGTGGCGCGCCATTTTCAACCACCGCGACAGAACAGTTAGCCGTTCCGTAATCGAAACCGATAAACACAGAATATCCCCTCAGCAAAAAAAGGGGGTGACTTTACCGGAGCCGATCGGCACTGGCAAATGTTTCGCGCGTGATTGTGCGGTGAGGATCATTTAATGGCGAAAAAGCTATTTTCCAGCAGCGCGCATAGCGGCTCGCCGCCGTTGACCGCCGGTCCCCAGACCGCGTTGATGCCGATGCTCGCCAGCGTGGTCAGGGCGACCGGCAGTTCCACCGGCCCGGCAACGGTGGCGATATTCAGCCGCTGAGCCTGCCCGTGAATAATCGAGACCAACATTTCATCCATCAGGCTGAAATGCACGTTGGCGATCAGATCCGGCGCCAGTTGCAGGAAATCGATATCTGCCTGCGGCAAACGCTCGAACGCCTCCAGATTACGGCCAAAATGACGCAGCAGAATAGGGCAGCCCAGCTGGCGCAGTTGCAGCAGCACCGGCCGCAGCGCTTCGGTATGGTTCAACAGCGCGCTGGTTTCGAGGCTGATGATCACCCGTTCGCCGCGCAGCGGGCCGGCGGCCAGCGTGTCGATCAGCTGGCTCAGCGTGCGCGAATTGAGCAGGCTTTCCCCCGACAGCGGCAGGACGACATTCAACGCTTTATGGGCGACCCCCGTCGCATGACGGCTGAAAAAGCTGTCGAGCAGGGCGCGATCGAGCCGCTCGCACAGTGCTTCATCCGCCAGGCTGGCGCGGAACGCCTCAACATCGATTTCATGTCCCTGACTGTCGGTAAGGCGCGGCTGCAACAGATGGAAGTTAGCCGACTGCGTCGTATGCGGCGCGCAGACCGCCCAGGCCTGCCAGCGCATCGGCTGCTCAATTAATCTGACGATATCTTCATGGGAGAGCGTAACCGCCTGCGACTGCTGCAGGCGCGTTTCGTAAACCGACAGCTGGCCGCGGCCGTTATGCTTGGCGTTATAGCAGGCGAGATCGGCCTGCGCCAGCACTTCGCTGCTGTGGTTGTTATGGGCGTCGATTTGCGTCAGGCCCGCGCTGGCGCCGATACGATGCAGCTTGCCTTCCCACAGGAAACGGTAGTCGTTAATGGCGGTGACGATGCGCTGCACGACGTTGCTGGCGTCCCCTATGCCGCAATCGGGCAGCAGTAGGCCGAATTCATCGCCGCCGAGCCGCGCCAGAAAATCGTTGCCGCGCAGCAGATGACTCATTATCTCGGCCAGCTCGCGCAGCAGGGCGTCGCCAGCGGCGTGGCCGGCGCTGTCGTTTACCGCCTTAAAGCGATCGAGATCGATAAACGCCAGCACGTGCTGCTGCTCTGCGGCGGAAAGCAGCAGCCGCTTCAGCTGATGCTCAAAGCTGGTGCGGTTCGGCAAGCGCGTCAGCATATCGTGAGAGGCGCTGTAGTGCAGACGCTTCAGCATTTCGCGCGATTCGCTGACGTCCTGAATCACCAGCACGCTGCCGATATTTTCTCCCGTCAGGGTTTTCAGCGGCGTCAGACTGTAGTGAATAGCGAACTGCTCGCCGGAAGCGTTATGCAGGATCAGATCGCGGTCCAGTTCGGTGACGGTCGCATTCTGCGGCAGGTTGCTGCGCAGGATATTTTCCATTTCCGGGCCGTGGGCGCCGTGCGTGATGCGCAGTATATCGCTGATGGGCTTGCCTTCCGCCTGTTCCTGCGTCCAGCCGCTCATCTGCTCCGCCACCGGATTCATAAAGGTGACGCGCAGTTCTTCGTCGGTGCTGATCACCGCTTCACCAATCGCATCAAGCGTAATATGCATGCGCTCTTTTTCCTGATAGAGCGCTTCGGTCAGCATGCGCAGCTCGGTGACATCCTGATTGATGCCCAGCATGCGGGTGATGTCGCCTTCAGGACTGAGCAGGCTGTCAGCCTGCGAGCGAATATAGCGAATGCCGTGGCGGGTAAGGATACGGCACTCCAGGGTAAAAGGCTCTCCCTCTTCCAGCGCGCGCCGCACCGCTTCCTCCGCCATCGGACGGTCGTCGGGATGCAGGCGCCTCAGCCAGAATTTATACGTTGGGCGATCGGTAAGCTCCAGTTCATAAATGGCGAACATGCGCTTATCCCAGCTCATTTCATTCGTGGCGACGTTCCATTCCCAGACGCCGATGCCGCCCGCCTCGTTAGCCAGCGTGATGCGCTCCATCAGCCGCTGGTTTTCCGCCTGGCTCTGTTTCAGGCCGCTGATGTCCTCAATTTGCGAAATAAAGTAGAGTGGGTTGCCCTCCAGATCGCGCATCAGCGAAACGGCCTGCAACACCCAAACGACCTCGCCATCCTGACGGATATAGCGTTTTTCCAGCGTGTAATAGTTTTGTTCGCCACGCAGCAGGCTTTCCGCCTGTTGCAGATCGGCGGCCAGATCGTCAGGCCAGGTGATTTGCTGCCAGCTCAGCTTTTGCAGCGCGTGCGGCTGATAGCCAAGCAGACGGCAAAGCGCCTGGTTCACCTGCAGCCAGTTGCCGTTCGGCGTCACCAGCGCCATGCCGATGGCAGAGTACTCCATCGCGTTGCGAAAGCGCTGTTCGCTTTCGCTGATATGCTTTTTCTCTTCGCGGAACGAAAACATCACCATCGTCATGATATGGCTCGGAATCAGCACCAGCAGAAAAGGCAGCCAGGGCGCGGTAAGCCTGAAGGCGGAATTGACGGTATGCAGCTCGATCAGATTGAACGCCAGCAGCAGCGACGCCAGCGAAATATTAGCGAAAAAAACAAAGAAGGCTTCCAGGCGCGGCAGGCGCACCGCCGCCCAGAACAGAATGACGATAACGAAGGTAAACGGCCAGGGTAAAAAGCGCAGCGCCAGGCAGCAGAGCAGCAGCGAAAAGACCAGCGTCGCCAGCGGCTCCAGCAGCGCGTGCTGCTGCGCCTGCTGACGCAGATAGCCAGGCTGCCACAGCAGGCATACTGGCCCCAGCGCCAGCATGCCGATCACTTCCGCCAGTATCCAGGTGAGGAAAAAATGCAGGGTCGGCGCGCCGCCGATAATATGCAGCCACCAGATCGCCGCCAGCGCGCCCAGCAGGGGCATCAGGATGCCGACCGCCACCACCATTTTGCACCAGCTCATCAGCGAATCGAGCGGCGCGTCCGGACGCAGCAGCATGCGCAGCAGCAGACCGCCTGTTAACCCCTGCAGCAGATTAATCAGTGAGAAAGCGAGCAGCGACCAGTGCAGTCCGAACATCAGCAGGTTAGCGCACAGCGTGCCGAATAGACAGGCCGCCAGTATGAGCGCCAGAGAAGGACCCCGGCAGCGGAAAACCGCCACCGTCATAATGGCGGACGCGTACCAGATCGGCGAAATTTTGTTACCGAACGCCGCCAGTTCCAGGCAGAACAGCGAGGCGAGAAAGCATAGCAGGCCCAGCAGCAGCGCAGGCCTGAAAGAAAATGGAGCGTTTTGCGCGGGCGAAAAGGTATCGGTAGTCATCCACGAGTCCGGCTTGCCTGCCAACGATGGCTGACAGGCGTGATATCACTGTTGTGATGCTAGCACAGGGTGACTAACCTGACCCATTGGCAACCGCAGAAAGAGCGACGCTATTCAAACGATTGATAGCCGGGCAGGCGCTGATTCAGCAAGTCCGCGCGCGTCCAGGGCCTCTCCAGTCCGGCGATATTCGCGGAAAAATGTTCAAGGAAGTTTTGCGTTGTGGCGATGCGTCCATGCCCCATAATAATCAGCGGAAGCACCAGCGCCGCGCTGAGCTGGGGCAGGCTAAAACCTTTGAGCTGCGTATGACGCTGCGAAATCAGAAACAGCGTGCTGAGGGTAAAGCCCAGCAGCAGGCCGGTAGCGACCTCGCTTTTCGAGCGCGCGTGCAGTACCAGACGCGACGCGCCGACCATCAGCGGCAACATATAGCCGAGCGTGACCGCGACGCCGCGCCAGAAGGCAGGCAGGCGGCCCGACAGCAGCCACAGCATCACCGGCCAGAGCGTGGCCGACATGGCGCTGTGTCCGCTAAAGCCGGTGAAGTTAAAGCGCGCGCTGCCGATGCCGAAGCCCATAAACAGGATTTTCGACACGCTGACCACCAGGCCCGCCAGGCCGAAGGCCAGCACCCAGCACCAGACGGTGTGACGTTTGTCGCTTTTCCACGGCAGGATCAGCGCGATAAGGATTGCTGTGGGGATCAGCAACATGCTGTCGCCAAAATAGGTGATCGTTCTCCAGGACATAGCCAACCTTTCTGTTTATGAATATGCCTTTCGCCGCCTGGCGGAAGGGGTGTCGCTACGCTGTCACCTGAAAGTGAGAGGTTACGCACGCGCAGCAGTTTATCGGTGAAACGCGGCCGCGCCAAAGGAGAAAGTCTGAAAAGCGCGCATTCCGCGTGCGGCGCTGCCGACGCGCGCGCGGCAGACCGCTTTTTTCTGGCATCGCATCAGCGATCTCCCTATAATTGCCGTCAGTTAACCCTCTCAATATCTGACTGAACGCTAAGGATGATGTTTGCACATCGCCGAGGCCACCATGTCACACAGTTATCAGGTCTTTAATTTTATGACTGACAAGTCCCATCAATGCGTCATTGTAGGTATCGCAGGCGCATCCGCATCAGGAAAAAGTTTAATCGCCAGCACGCTCTATCGTGAAATTCGCGATCAGGTGGGCGATGAACATATCGGCGTGATTCCTGAAGACAGTTACTACAAAGACCAAAGCCATCTCACTATGGAAGAGCGGGTTAAAACCAACTATGACCACCCGAGCGCCATGGATCACGATCTGCTGTTGCAGCATCTGCAGGCGTTAAAGTCGGGTCAGCATATCGAGCTGCCGGTTTACAGCTACGTCGAACATACGCGTACCCAGGAAACCATCCATCTGAAGCCGAAAAAGGTGATTATCCTCGAAGGCATTCTGTTATTAACCGACGCGCGCCTGCGCGAAGAGATGAATTTCTCTATTTTTGTCGATACGCCGCTGGATATCTGTCTGATGCGCCGCATGAAGCGCGACGTCAACGAACGCGGCCGCTCAATGGATTCGGTGATGGCGCAGTATCAAAAAACCGTACGTCCGATGTTCTTACAGTTTATC
>OKNF01000089.1_pt1 | contig 26949 bp, 26 predicted proteins | sample 1613121 | NCBI WGS metagenome assembly OKNF01 (sample SAMN04436838, study PRJEB24849) | human gut metagenome | biome: human gut; feature: NICU; material: stool | host: Homo sapiens | place: USA: Saint Louis, MO | collected 2011-09-08
GAACACCTGCGCCGGGCCATCGCTGCGGTCGCGCAGCTGGCGTTGCCAGCCCTGCATGATTAACCGATCGCGGATAACCTCGCCGGAAATATGATGGCGCTGAAACAGATCGCCGCCGTCGCCGGTCTCCATCAGTTCGATAAAGCGCAGCTGAATGGGACGATGACGAATCCAGTCGAGGAAGGTTTGCAGGCTGCGATCGTTAACGTCGCGCATCAGCACGCTGTTAACCTTGACCTTGCTGAAGCCTGCCTCGAAGGCGGCGTCGATGCCGCGCATCACCTGATGAAATTTATCCTGGCCGGTGATGGCGTGGAATTGACGGGCGTCAAGACTGTCGACGCTGACGTTGATTGAGGTCAGGCCCGCTTCGCGCCAGCGCGCCACGTCGCGCGCCATGCGGTAGCCATTGGTGGTCACCGCCAGCTGGCGGATGCCGGGGTTTTCGCGCACGGCGGCGATGATATCGACGAAATCGCGGCGCAGGCTCGGCTCGCCGCCGGTAAGACGCACTTTTTCCGTGCCGGCGCTGGCGAAGGCGCGCGTGACGCGGCGGATCTCGTCGAGGGAGAGGAAGCTTTTATTGGTCGCGCCCTGCGGCTTATAGCCGTCAGGCAGACAGTAGGTGCAACGAAAATTGCACACGTCCGTGATCGACAAACGCAAGTAATAGAACTTGCGTGCATAGGAATCAGTAAATTGGTTCACCAGAACACCTTTCCAAAATGGGAGATGCAGTCATTTCTTTCTGCACCCTGGCAGCGCGCGGCTGCGGCCAGTGCCCCCTATCAGATGACGTAGGCGCAAAGGCTTGAGTGTGGTTTTGCCTGTTAAACAGGAACCGACAAATAGTAGCGCTATTTGACAGGGCATGCCACGGTCAATTTCGCTATATAAACGGTTACATAGCGTAATTTCTCTGCCATTTTCTGCATGATGGCGTCAAATTCCTGCATCTTGTCTGACTCAGGCGACAAACGAGGCGTGAACAATGATTGCAATAAGTCATCTGTGGCCGCTGTTTGCGGGATTGCGCAGGGGTAACGTGGCCGCAGAGAGTATTAAACCGGGCGAGAAACTATTATTCTGTGCGCAGCTGACGCCGGATATGGGCGTTATTCACTGTCAGGAGCGTTATGCGTAATCGTACTCTTGCGGATCTGGATCGGGTGGTCGCCCTGGGCGGCGGCCACGGTCTGGGACGCGTCATGTCTGCCCTCGCCCCCCTCGGTTCGCGGCTGACCGGCATCGTCACCACCACCGACAACGGCGGCTCAACCGGACGTATTCGGCGTTCGGAAGGCGGCATCGCCTGGGGCGATATGCGCAACTGCCTGAATCAGCTCATTACCGAGCCGGGCGTCGCGTCATTGATGTTCGAGTATCGCTTTACCGGCAACGGCGAGCTGGCGGGACACAACCTCGGCAACCTGATGCTGAAGGCGCTGGATCACCTCAGCGTGCGCCCGCTGGAAGCGATTAACCTGATTCGCAATATGCTGAAGGTGGATGCCTTTTTGATTCCAATGTCGGAACAGCCGGTCGACCTGGTAGCGACCGACAGCGAAGGCAATATGGTTTATGGCGAAACGGAAATTGATACGCTGAAACAGGCGCCGCAGGAACTGATGCTGCATCCCAACGTGGCGCCGACGCGCGAGGCGATTGAGGCGGTCGCCGAGGCGGACCTGATTCTGATTGGCCCCGGCAGCTTTTTCACCAGTCTGATGCCGGTGCTGCTCATGGCGGAGATGGCGCAGGCGCTGCGCCGTACTCACGCTCCGCTGATTTTTATCGGCAACCTGGGGCGCGAGCTCAGCCCGGCCGCCGCCGCGCTGCGGCTGGAAGATAAGCTGGCGATAATGGAAAACGCGATTGGCAAGAAGGTGATCGACGCGGTTGTGGTTGGCCCGCGCGTCGATACTCAGGGGGTGCAGGATCGTCTGATTGTGCAGCAGCCGCTGGAAGCGGCGGATATTCCCTACCGTCACGACCGCCAGCTGCTGCGCCTGGCGCTGGAAAAAGCATTGCAGGCGCTCGGCTGATGCCGGACGCCTGCCGTTAGCGAAGCGCTCGCCTTACGACGCGGCGATAAAGAGTTCACGCAGCTCATGCAGCTGATCGCGCACGCGCGCCGCCTCTTCGAACTCCAGATTCTGCGCATGCTGCTGCATCTGCCCTTCCAGCTGATGAATTTTCTTTTGCAGCGCCTGCGGCGTCAGCGCCATATAGCTCGCCTCCGCTTCCGCTACGCTGCGGCTGGCCGGTTTGCCGCGCGTTTTTCCTTTGGTCGCGCTCTGGCCCAGCTCAAGAATATCGGTGATTTTCTTGTTGAGGCCCTGCGGCACGATGCCGTGTTCGGCGTTGTACTCAATCTGCTTCTCGCGGCGGCGTTCTGTTTCGCTGATGGCGCGCGCCATTGACGGCGTGATCTTGTCGCCGTAAAGGATCGCCTTGCCGTTGACGTTACGCGCCGCACGGCCGATGGTCTGAATCAGCGAACGCTCGGAGCGCAGGAAGCCCTCTTTGTCGGCGTCGAGGATCGCCACCAGCGACACTTCCGGCATATCCAGCCCCTCACGCAGCAGGTTGATGCCCACCAGCACGTTAAACTCGCCCAGACGCAGGTCGCGGATAATCTCCATACGCTCCACGGTGTCGATATCGGAGTGCAGGTAGCGCACACGCTCGCCGTGCTCGACCAGATACTCGGTCAGATCCTCCGCCATGCGCTTGGTCAGCGTCGTCACCAGCACGCGCTCATTCACCGCTACGCGCTTGCGGATTTCGGAAAGCAAGTCGTCCACCTGCGTGGCGACCGGACGCACCTCGATAATCGGGTCCAGCAGGCCGGTCGGACGCACGACCTGATCGATCACTTCGCCGCCCGATTTTTCCAGCTCGTAGTTGCCCGGCGTCGCGGATACGTAGATGGTCTGCGGCGCCAGCGCCTCGAACTCCTCAAATTTCAGCGGACGGTTATCCAGCGCGGACGGCAGACGGAAACCGTACTCCACCAGCGTCTCTTTGCGCGCGCGGTCGCCGCGATACATGCCGCCGATTTGCGGAATGGTGACGTGCGATTCATCCACCACCAGCAGGCCATCCGCCGGCAGGTAGTCAAACAGGGTCGGCGGCGGCTGGCCCGGTCCGCGCCCGGAAAGGTAGCGCGAATAGTTTTCAATGCCGGAACAGTAGCCCAGCTCGTTCATCATCTCCAGATCGAACTGGGTGCGCTGCGTAATGCGCTGTTCTTCCAGCAGCTTGTTGTTAGCCAGCAGGGTCTTGCGGCGATCGGCCAGCTCCAGCTTGATCTCTTCCATCGCCTGCACGATGCGCTCGCGCGGGGTCACGTAGTGGGTTTTCGGATAGATGGTGAAGCGCGGCACCACCGATTCCACCTGACCGGTCAGGGGATCGAACAAGGAGAGCCGCTCGACCTCTTCGTCGAACAGCTCTACGCGCAGCGCGATATCGTCCGATTCCGCCGGGAAAATATCGATCACTTCGCCGCGTACGCGGAAGGTGCCGCGCTGGAAAGCCTGATCGTTACGGCTGTATTGCAGCTCGGCCAGACGACGCAAAATGCTGCGCTGATCGATAATCATGCCGCGCGACAGATGCAGCATCATTTTCAGATAGAGATCGGGATCGCCCAGACCATAAATAGCGGACACCGACGCCACCACGATCACATCGCGCCGCTCCAGCAGCGCTTTGGTGGCGGAAAGACGCATCTGCTCGATATGTTCGTTCACCGCGGCGTCTTTTTCGATAAAGGTATCAGAGCTGGGAACGTAAGCCTCAGGCTGATAATAGTCGTAGTAAGAAACGAAATACTCAACGGCGTTATCTGGGAAAAACTCTTTCATCTCGCCATAGAGCTGCGCGGCCAGCGTCTTGTTCGGCGCCAGCACCATCGTCGGCCGGTTCAGATCGGCGATAACGTTGGCGACGGTGAATGTTTTCCCGGAGCCGGTCACCCCCAGCAGCGTCTGGTGCGCCAGACCGTCCTCCAGCCCCTCTTTCAGACGGCGGATCGCCTCAGGCTGGTCGCCGGAGGGCTGAAAGGCGGAGTTAAGTTTAAAAGCTTTACTCATTATGAAGGTCTCTGCTGAAGGATTGCACGGACAGGATGGTAATTTTACTCCGCTTCGATGATTTTTCCAGCGCGGGACACTGGATAAATAATCAGTTATTTTGCCCGATCCGCACAAAAAAGGCAAAGCGGAGATTTTAAGGCTTATCATTACACAGCGATAATATTAAGAGGTGCAATGTTATCCCCAACCGATGTGATCCTTTAACATTTGTCAATAGGCGCAGCGCAAAAGCGGCCATGGAAAAAAGCGCGCGCGGCGGCAGGCTTGATTTTAATTAACTTACTGAAAATAAATAAAATATAAATAAAGTCCAGTTTAACGCCAGTTCAGGAAAAAGCCGCGCCCGCTCTGGTCTGCACGTTGTTTTCACTCGGTAATGCACATGGTTATCCACAGGAATAGTGGATAACTGTTTACAGGCCCCGCAACATCGGGGATGGATAAAATTCCCACCGGCGACGTAACGCGAATGAAATATTTTTTTTTCGCCTTTTCGTCGCTTTCCTGCCCCTGATTTTTAGGCCTTAACCCCTGCTATCCGGCATCAGCAAAACTTTTACGCTGTCCGCGTCAATCCGTTATTAATAAATTTTTCTGCCTTATGCTGGGCCGCCTGCACCATAAGCGCGGCGTAACGGGCACTACGAAAGTGCAGAGGATCGGTTCCCTGCATAAATTGTTAAGCAACATTGACCATTTCTCGCTAACGCCTTCCCGCCGTCGCACGCATTTTCCTCTCTTTGCCCGCTGTTGGCCTGCGGATTGCAAGAAAGACGGGTCCTTCTGTGAACATGCTCATCGCGGAAAGGAACGGTGATATGACTCGCCGACGCCTGTTTCCGGCCCGGCTGCAAAGCGGGCCGACAGAATGATGTGAACTGTACGGAAGGGGAATATCAGATGCTGAGTTTACGTTCGGTTAATCAGTTTTACGGTCAGAACCATATTCTGTGGGATGTCGATCTCGATCTGCCGCCCGGCACCTGCACCGGCATTATCGGCCAGCCGGGAATGGGAAAAACCACGCTGGTGAACTGCATCATGGGCCATCTGCCGATCAACAGCGGCAGCATGATGTGGCAGCAGGATGGATCGCCGCCGGAAGATTTGCTGGCGCAGCCGGCGGACAAGCGCGCCCGGCTCGGCATCGGCTATGTGCCGCAGGGACGGCAGATATTCTCGCAGCTCAGCGTGGAGGAGAATTTACTGATTGCGTTGCTGGCCGGTCAGGACGATCGTCACTGCGCCATTCCGCCGCTGGTTTACGACCTGTTTCCGGCGCTGTGGCAGCGTCGCCACCAGCGCAGCGGCGAACTGCCGCTGGAATTGCAGCAGCATCTGGCGCTGGCGAGAGCGCTGACGCTCCAGCCGCGTCTGCTGATTCTGGATGAACCGACAGAAGGAATGTCGCCGTGGCTGGAGGAGGAGACCGGCAATCTGCTGCATCGCCTTAACCATGAGTTCGGCCTGACGATCCTGCTGCTGGAACAGCGCGTCTCGTTTATTCGTCGCGTGGCGGATTACTTTTTGCTGCTGCATCATGGACGCAACGTGGCGCAGGGCCACGTTGCGGAGCTGGATGAATCGGTCGTGGATAAGTGGCTGGCGGTCAGCTAGCGGTGCGGATCGACTTCAGGCAAGCGCAGCCAGTCGCCCAGCCGGTCGTTTTCAACTTCCTCCAGCCAGGGGATCTCGCCGAGAAACGGCGCGGGCAGGCGCTGGCGCAGCGTCGCCAGATACTCCTGATGCCGTCTGCCCGGCGGCTGGATATCGTTGGCGATCCACCCCGCCAATGGCAGGCCTGCGTTCAGCACCGCCTCCGCCGTCAGCAGAGCGTGGTTGATGCAGCCCAGCTTGATGCCCACCACCAAAATCACCGGCAGCCGTTCCTGTTTTACCCAGTCGGCAAAGGTATGCTGCTCTGACAGCGGCGTATACCAGCCGCCCGCGCCTTCCACCAACACCCACTCCGCTTTCGCTCGCAGCGCCGCCAGCCCGGCGGAAAGCTGTGCAAAAGCGATCGGCTGGCCGGTATCGGCGCTGACGATATGCGGCGAGGTCGGCTCCAGAAAAACCAGCGGATTCACCTCTTCGTAGCGCAGCGACAGGCTGCTGTTACGCTGCAACGCCAGCGCATCGCCGTTGCGGATGCCTTCCGACGTCATTTCGCTGCCCGACGCCACCGGCTTATAGCCCGCCGTGGTAAAGCCCGCGCGCGTCGCCGCCTGCAGCAGCGCGCTGCTGACCACGGTTTTGCCCACTTCCGTATCGGTTCCGGTCAGAAACCAGCAGTTACTCACAATCAATCACTCCGGTAATGAGTTGGTAAGAGAGGCGATAGCCCTGCGCGTCCTGCGGCCAGTGCTGCTGCAACTGCATCAGCCGTTGACGCGTCAGCAGGCCGCTGGCGCGGCCCTGATGTATATGGGTAGCGCCGATGCCTTTCAGCGACTGTAAGGCGCTCAGCACATCGGGAAAGTGCTGCGTCACCGTTTCGCTTTCCAGCCGCAGCGCCAGTCCGTCGCATGCCTCGCGAATCGCCGTCTCGGGTAAAAAGGTGTTGACGTGCTGATAGTTGTCCAGCGCTTGCCAGGCGCTGCGCATCTCATGCAGCGAGGCGTCGGCGAGCGTGGAAAAGAGCACGCTGCCGCCGGGACGTGTCACCCGATGCAGTTCGCGGATGCCCTGCGCCAGACTGTCGCACCACTGCACCGCAAGGTTGCTCCAGCTGATATCGACGCTGTGACGTTGCAGCGGCAGCGCCTCGATATCGCCCAGCAGGTAGTGCTGCGCCGAAGCGTCGCGGCGCGCCTGCGCCAGCATGCCCGGCGAGAGATCCAGCGCGATCACCTGATGCCCTTTCTCCCGCCAGCGGCGGCTGAACCAGCCGGTGCCGCAGCCCGCGTCCAGCACCGAGCCGACCTCTGACGGCGGCAGCAGCGCCATAAGACGTTCGCCGCTGTAGCGCTGGAAATCGGCGTAACGTTCGTAACCGTCCGCCGCCCGACCGAACGCCTGCGCGACGGCCTGCTTATTCACTCTGTGCGTCATGCAGCGCCTCCAGCAGCCTGTCAATATCGTCCGCCGTATGGCGCGCCGTCAGGGTGATGCGCAGCCGCGCCGTGCCGGGCGGCACCGTCGGCGGACGGATCGCCGTCACCCAGCAGCCGCGCTCCTGCAGACGGCTGGCGAAAGCGAGCGCCCGCGCCTCCTCGCCGACGATCAGCGGTTGAATCGCAGTGTTTGACGGCGTCAGGGCCAGGCCAAGCTGCCGCGCGCCGTGGCGGAAGCGAGCGATATTCTCCGCCAGCCGCGCGCGCAGATCGTCGCCCTGCTGCACTGCCTGAAGCGCTGCGCGCAGCGCTTCAGCCTGCGCGGGCGGCATCGCGGTGCTGTAGATCAGATGACGAGCGAACTGCAACAGATAGTCGGCGGTCTGCCGATCGCACAGCAGCGCCGCGCCGCTAACGCCGAACGCCTTGCCGAAGGTAACGATTAGCAGCTCCGGCCTGACATCCTGCTGCCAGCAGCTGCCGCGCCCCTGCTCGCCCTGCACCCCGACGCCGTGCGCGTCGTCCACCAGCAGCCAGCCGCCTGCCTGCCGCGTCAGCTGATGCAGCGCGCTCAGCGGCGCGCTGTCGCCGTCCATGCTGAACACGCCTTCGGTCACCACCAGCGTTTCGCCCCCGACGGGCGAAGCCAGCAGCCGATGCAGGCTCTCCGGCTGATTATGAGCGAAGCGCCGCAGCGTGGCCGGACTAAGGCTCGCGGCCTCCAGCAGCGACGCGTGCGACAGCTTATCCGCCAGAATGCGGTCGTCCTGCGCCGCCAGCGCGCCGATCACCGCCTGGTTGGCGGCGTAGCCGGAATTGAACAGCAGCGCGCACGGATAGCCGAGCCAGTCGGCCAGCTCCGCCTCCAGCGCCGCATGGGGCTGAAGATAGCCCGTTACATGCCCGGACGCCCCGGCGCCGATGCCGTAGCGCGCCGCGCCCTGCTGCCAGGCGTCGATAATGCGCGCATCGTCGCTCAGACCAAGATAATCGTTGCTGGCGAAGTTGCGGTAACGCTGGCCTTCATGCCGCAGCCAGCCTGCGCCGTCCGGCGTCAGCAGGCTACGCTGACGCAGACGCTGCTGCTGCCGACGCGTTTGCAGGGCCTCAGCGATGCGATGTTGCCAGCTCATTACTGCGCCGCGTTGTAGTAGTGCGCGGTGTCGGCATTGGCCAGCTGCTGCGCCAGCGCCTGCTGCTGCTCGTTATCGCCCGCGCGGGTATGGGTATGCTCCGGGTTGAGGCCCAGCTTGCGGAACAGCAGCAGATCTTTATCCTCTTCCGGGTTCGGCGTGGTCAGCAGCTTGCAGCCGTAGAAAATGGAGTTGGCGCCCGCCATAAAACACATCGCCTGGGTCTGCTCGCTCATTTGCTCGCGACCGGCGGAAAGGCGTACGTGGGAGGTCGGCATCATAATGCGCGCCACCGCGATGGTGCGGATAAAATCGAACGGATCGACATCCTCGTTTTCCGCCAGCGGCGTGCCTTTGACCTTCACCAGCATATTGATCGGCACGCTTTCCGGCGGCGTCGGCAAATTCGCCAGCTGCACCAGCAGCGCCGCGCGATCTTTCACCTCTTCGCCAAGGCCGACGATGCCGCCCGAACAGACTTTAATCCCCGCTTCACGCACCTTGTCCAGCGTGTCGAGACGCTCCTGATAGGTGCGCGTGGTGATGATATTGCCGTAAAACTCCGGCGAGGTGTCGAGGTTATGGTTGTAAAAATCGAGTCCGGCTTCGCCCAGCCGCTGCGCCTGCGCGTCGCTCAGCGTGCCCAGCGTCATGCAGGTTTCCATCCCCAACGCCTTTACGCCCTGCACCATCTTTTCCAGGTAAGGCATATCGCGGTCGTTGGGGTTTTTCCACGCCGCGCCCATGCAGAAACGCGACGATCCCGCCGCCTTCGCCTTACGTGCCGAGGCCAGCACCTCTTCCACCTCCATCAGGCGCTCCGACTCAAGGCCGGTTTTATAACGGGCGCTCTGCGGGCAATATTTGCAATCCTCCGGGCAGGCGCCGGTCTTGATCGACAACAGCGTACTGACCTGCACCTGTCGCGGATCGAAGTGCTGCCGGTGGACCTGCTGCGCTTCAAACATCAGTTCAAGAAAAGGTTTATTAAACAGGGCCTGAGCCTCTGCCAGCGTCCAGCGCATCGCCATTGCTTACTCCAGAAAGTGTCGTTTTTATTGTGGAACCGAATTATACTTGTAAACTAAATCTTTTCTTTTTGGTTTACAAGTGATCATGACTTCTGACGATCTCGCCTTCGACCGCGACCATATCTGGCATCCTTACACCTCCATGAGCGAACCGCTTCCCTGCTATCCGGTGGTCAGCGCGCAGGGTGTTCATCTGCAGCTGGCTGACGGCCGTCAGCTGGTGGACGGCATGTCTTCATGGTGGGCGGCGATTCACGGCTATAACCATCCGCGCCTCAACCAGGCGCTGCAAACGCAGATGGCGCAGATGTCGCACGTCATGTTCGGCGGCATTACCCATCCTGCCGCCGTGGCGCTCTGCCGCCGCCTGGTGGCGATGACGCCCGCACCGCTGGAGTGCGTGTTTCTGGCGGATTCCGGCTCGGTAGCGGTAGAAGTGGCGATGAAGATGGCGCTGCAATACTGGCAGGCGCGCGGCGAACGGCGCCAGCGCTTTCTGACGCTGCGCCGGGGCTACCACGGCGATACTTTTTCCGCGATGTCGGTCTGCGACCCGGATAACTCCATGCACAGCCTGTGGCAGGGCTATTTGCCGAATCATCTGTTCGCGCCGGCGCCGCAGCGCCGCTTTGACGACAGCTGGGATGAGGCAGATATCGCCGAGTTCGCCGCGCTGATGGAGACGCATGCGGACAGCATCGCGGCGGTCATTCTGGAGCCGATCGTGCAGGGCGCGGGCGGAATGCGCTTTTATCATCCGCGCTATTTGCAGCGGGTGCGCGAGCTGTGCGATCGCCATCAGGTGCTGCTGATTGCTGACGAGATCGCCACCGGCTTCGGCCGCACCGGCGAGCTGTTCGCCTGCGATCATGCTGACATCGCGCCCGATATCCTCTGTCTGGGGAAAGCGCTGACCGGCGGCACCATGACGCTCTCCGCCACGCTCACTACGCGCGTGGTGGCTAACACCATCAGCAACGGCGCGGCGGGCTGCTTTATGCACGGCCCGACCTTCATGGGCAACCCGCTCGCCTGCGCGGTGGCGGAGGCGAGCCTGGCGCTGTTGCAGGAAGGCGAATGGAAACAGCAGGTCGCGGCGATTGAACGGCAGCTGCGCGCGGCGCTGCTGCCGCTGGCCTCTCATCCGCAGGTTGAAGACGCGCGCGTGCTGGGCGCCATCGGCGTGATTGAGAGCCGCCAGCCGGTCAATATGGCCGCCATCCAGCGCTTTTTCGTCGATCAGGGCGTCTGGATCCGGCCCTTTGGCCGCCTGATCTATCTGATGCCGCCCTATGTGATCGATGCCGATCGGCTGGCGCGGCTGACGCAGGCTATTGAAGCGGCGCTGGATCGCCCCGATCTCTTTTTGCCGGCGTGAGCGTGGATGTCCTTTGAGCGCACCGTGGCGTGATGCACTACGCTTTTAGCATCCCCGCAAGCTAAAGGAGTAAGTCATGCCACAGCAAAAAGAGCGCAATCGCCGCGTGCTTCTGGCCTCGCGCCCGCACGGCGCGCCGACCGAAGCGAACTTCCGTTTTGACACGCAGCCGGTGCCTGCGCCCGACGACGGCGAAGTGCTGCTGCGGACGGTGTACCTGTCGCTCGATCCCTATATGCGCGGCCGCATGAGCGACGCGCCCTCCTATGTCGAACCTTTCGCCGTCGACGATGTGCTGGGCGGCGGCACGGTAGCGATTGTCGAACAGTCGAAACATGCCGACTATCAGCCGGGCGACTGGGTGGTCAGCCAGAGCGGCTGGCAGGATTACGCCCTGTCGGACGGCAAAGGCCTGGTTAAATTACAAGGGCCGGTACTGGAGCATCCTTCCTGGGGGCTGAGCCTGCTGGGTATGACCGGCTTTACCGCCTATATGGGCCTGCTGGATATCGGCAATCCACAGCCGGGCGAAACCGTAGTGGTGGCCGCCGCGACCGGCGCCGTCGGCTCGGTGGTGGGTCAAATCGCGAAGCTGAAAGGCTGCAAAGTCGTCGGCATCGCTGGCGGCGCGGAAAAGTGCCGCTACGCCAAAGAGACGCTGGGCTTCGATCACTGCGTCGACCACCGTCAGGACGATCTGGCGGAACAGCTGAAACAGCACTGCCCTGACGGCATCGACGTCTATTTTGAAAACGTCGGCGGCAAAGTGTTTAACGCGGTGCTGCCGCTGATGAACACCAAAGGGCGCATTCCGGTCTGCGGCCTGATCGCCGACTATAACAGCACCGACCTGCCGGAGGGACGCGATCATCTGCCGCTGCTGCAAAGCGCGATCCTGCGTAAACGGCTGCGCGTGCAGGGCTTTATCATTAATCAGGATTATGGCGATCGCTTTGACGAGTTTTTCCGTCAGATGAGCCAATGGGTGGCGGAAGATCGTCTGGTATTCCGTGAACATATCGTTGACGATCTGGAGAACGCGCCGGAGGCCTTTACCGGCATGCTGGAAGGTAAAAACTTCGGCAAGCTGGTCATTCGTGTCGCGTCAGATCAACCGGGAGAGCAGTAATGAAAATTTTGATGGTGTTAACCTCCCACGACAAACTGGGCGAAACCGGCAAAAAAACCGGTTTCTGGCTGGAAGAGTTTGTCGCGCCTTATTACATCTTTAAAGATGCCGGCATCAGCGTGGTGTTGGCGTCGCCGCAGGGCGGACAGCCGCCGCTCGATCCGAAAAGCGACGAGCCGGACGCTCAGACGCATGATACTAACCGTTTTCGTCACGACGTCGCCGCTCAGCAGGCGCTGGCGAATACACAACGTCTTGAAACTATTGATGGCAGCAAGTTCGACGCGGTATTTTATCCGGGCGGTCACGGCCCGCTGTGGGATCTGGCCGAGGATAAGCACAGCATTGCGCTGATTGAGAATCTGTTCGCCAACGGCAAGCCGGTGGCGGCGGTATGTCATGCGCCCGGCGTGCTGCGCCATGTGAAAAAGCCGGACGGCACGCCGCTGGTGGCGGGCAAACGGGTGACCGGCTTCACCAACAGCGAAGAAGAGGCCGTTGGGCTGACGAACGTGGTGCCTTTCCTGGTGGAGGATGAGCTGAAAAAACAGGGTGGACTGTTTGAGCGCACTGAAGACTGGGGCGCTTTCGCCGTTACCGACGGGCATCTGATTACCGGTCAGAACCCCACCTCATCAGCCGTTACCGCAGAAGAACTGCTGAAGTTTTTACATCAATAAAACGGAGATGCGATGAGGATTTACAGTCACAATTTCAACGACGGGGAGAAGATGCCGGCGCGCCACGTCTTCAACGGCATGGGCTACCAGGGCGATAATATTTCCCCGCACCTCGCATGGGACGAGGTGCCGGAAGGCACGAAAAGCTTCGTCGTCACCTGCTACGATCCCGACGCGCCGACCGGCTCCGGCTGGTGGCACTGGGTGGTGGCGAATATTCCCGCCGATGTCACGGTGCTGCCGCAGGGCGCTGGCTCTGGCCAGGCGGCGTTGCCGGAAGAGGCGATTCAGACGCGCACGGACTTCGGTAAGGCGGGCTACGGCGGCGCCGCGCCGCCGCAGGGCGAAAGCCACCGCTATATTTTTACCGTTCACGCGCTGGACGTGGACAAAATCGAGGTGGACGAAAACGCCAGCGGCGCGATGGTGGGCTTTAACGTCCATTTCCATCGTCTCGCCAGCGCCTCGATTACCGTGATGTACAGCTAACGCTGCCTGCGGGGCGCGACTGCGCCCCGCCCGGCGAGCTGCCCCGAATGTATTAACGGGCACTTTTTACCGACCAATAAATATCAGCGTTATTTCCTGGAATTGGGCGGTGGGTTATATTAATCGGTGATCTTTTCCCCCACAGTTTATATATCCTTCCTTATAATTCATCTTAAATTCCCTATCAATCATCACCTAACCCGATAATAGATCGTTATGTGACGGGCTTAAATGTTACTCATCTTCTTTTATTATAAAAAAATTTAAAGGAGCGGTCAGGATGAATAAATTATCAACGTGCTTGCTTATAAGCTTATCGTTTCAGGCTTACGCCACAGATGCAGAGATTAAGCTATCTGAGGTAACCTGGTTCTCTCTGGGATACCAGGGCTTCGCTGGAAAAAAATCCTCTGGAGAATATTACTATCAAGAGATAGCTCGTCTGGGTAAAAAAAGCGAGGCGACATTCAAGAAAATATTAACCTCAAATAAGGCAACGAATGAAGCGAAGCTGTATGCCGCCTGTGGATTGTGGCGAATTGACAGGAAGTGGTTGAATGCCTTCAAACCTCATCATGGGAGTGTCACCGTTTTACAGGGCGATATATTAAGAAAAGAAGAATTCGGAGTTATGTTTTTAAAGATAAAAGAACATGGCTGTGATATTTAGAAAAAGGAGAAATGCATGAACAAACCAAATGAAGCAGAATTGAAAAAATAGCTGGCGCCATGAATTTAAATGGATTACGCCACTCCAGCAATATCTTTGATAGTAGAGGTAATAACGTAGAAGAATGGACAGGCGCCAATAATATATACTGTAATCCCGGAACGTCTACCGCCATTATATTATTTTCAGGAAACTATCCACACTTTGGCTAATCAGACCTATCAACCAGGCCGAATAAAAATATCAGAACGAAAAATTTAATATTCATAGACGCCCAATTTTTCCTTGTCCAAGCTGACTGCAAGGTAAAACGCTTTCAGGGCCTGTACAGGCGCTCGCTGTCAGTGAAAACGAGCGCCTGAAGTTAACTTTTAATACTTAATCTGTTCCTGTTCAAACACATTTTCAGCCGACGACCCCCTGCCCACGCTCAGGCGCTTAAATTCCGCCTTCGCTTTCTCCATCTGCTGATTAAATTTTGTTTTAGCGCGCAGCCTTGCCACTACCGCGGCGGCCATTACGCGCGCGGCGTCGATGTCGCTCTCCCAGTAATAGCCGCAAATTACCCGGCTTTCGCCACTTTCCAGCCCGCGTTGCAGAATCACCTGCTGACGCGCCGGATTGCGCCGCCGCGCAGACAAAACTGCGAGGCGGCCCAAGTTTTACAGCGCGTGGATCACCACCCACATCGGGCCCTGGCCGACCGCGTAGCGCGCCAGCGGCGTCAGCAGTCCCTGCCCTTCGCCGATGCGATAGACTTCGATGTGGTGCGATTTCTGTCCGGCGGCGACCAGATAGCGCCCGCTTTTATCAATATTAAAGCCGCGCGGCTGAGTTTCGGTCGGCTGATGGCCTTCCAGCGTCAGCAGACCGCCATCTTCGCTGACGCTGAAAATGGTCAGCGTGCTGGAGGTGCGATCGCAGGCGTAGAGATGACGGCCATCCGGGGTCAGATGGATGTCGGCGGCCCAGCGCGTGCCCGTGAAATCCGCAGGCTGCATATCCAGACTCTGCACGCGCTCTACCTGGCCGTTGGCGTTGCTCAGCTGCCAGACGTCGACCGTGCTGTTAAGCTCGTTGACGCAGTAGGCGTACTGGCGGTTAGGATGGAACACCATATGGCGCGGGCCTGCGCCCTCGACGGTGGTAACCTGCGGCTGCGCGTGCGGCGTCAGCTTGCCCGCGGCGTGAACGTCGAACAGGCAGATACGATCCTGCTTCAGGGCAGGGACGAACAGCGTCTGGTTGTCGCTGCCGATATTGGCCGAATGACAGCCTTCCAGGCCGTCGATCACCTGGCTCGGCGCCAGCGGTACGCCGTCGGCGCCGATGGGACTGATGCTGACGCAGGCGTCATTATAGGAGCCGCAAAACAGGAAATTGCCGTGCAGATCGGTAGAAATATGGGTCGGGCTGCCCGGCAGCGGCGCCTGGCCCGCTTCGGTCAGGGTGCCGTCGTCAGCAATGCGGTAAGCGATCACGCGGAACTGCGGTCGTACGCCAACATACAGAAACGGCTGAGTCGGATTCACCACCATCGGCTGCACCTGCCCCGCCACGTCCACGACCTGCAACAGCGTCAGCGCGCCCTCTTCATTCATTCGCCAGACGTGAATCTGCTGGCTTTCCGGACTGGCGGTGTAAACAACTTGCTTCATGAATTCTCCTTATCTCATTACCTGTAATGGTTGGCCTGTGGCAAAGGTTAGCGCGTTTTGCCGCAGCCCGTTGGATTGTTTCTGCTGCGGCGATTTGGCGGCGAGGCGTCGCAGGGTGTAACATCGCTGCTTTGCGAATAATGACTGGCGGAATTAATTATGAGCTATCGCGTAATTGCCCTCGACCTGGACGGTACGCTGCTGACGCCGCGTAAAACCATTCTTCCCGAATCGCTGGAGGCGCTTGCCGAGGCAAAACGGGCCGGGGTCAAAATCCTTATCGTGACCGGGCGCCACCACTGCGCCATCCATCCTTTTTATCAGGCGCTGGCGCTGGATACACCTGCAATCTGCTGTAACGGCACCTATTTGTATGATTATCAGGCAAAAAAAGTGCTCTCTGCCGATCCGCTGGACAAATCGCAGGCGCTGAAGGTCATCGACATGCTCGACGAGCAGGCGATCCACGGGCTGCTCTACGTGGATGACGCGATGCTCTACCAGACGCCGACCGGACACGTTGAGCGCACCCTGCTGTGGGCGGAGTCGCTGCCGGCGCATCAGCGTCCGCTGTTTTTGCAGGTGCCGAATCTCGCTGACGCCGCGCGCGAGGCGCAGGCCATCTGGAAGTTCGCCCTTTCCCATCCCGATACGCGCGCCCTGCAGCAGTTCGCCGACAATGTCGAACAGACGCTGGGGCTGGCCTGCGAATGGTCATGGCACGATCAGGTGGATATCGCCCAGGCGGGCAACAGCAAAGGCAAGCGGCTGGCGGAATGGGTTGAATCGCAGGGGATGACGATGAAGGATGTGCTGGCGTTCGGCGACAACTATAACGATCTCAGCATGCTGGAAAACGTCGGCCTGGGCGTGGCGATGGGCAACGCCGACGAAGCGATCAAAGCGCGCGCCGCGCGCGTTATCGGCACCAACCTGGAGCCGGGCATTGCGGAAACCATTCGCCGCGAAGTGCTGTAACCGCTGAAAAGACGGGGCCGCAAAAGCTGCGGCGCCTCGCCTTCTGTTATCTGGCGGGCCGGATGGCCCCATTGATTTGCTGATAAACCGGCAATGGAAACACAGAGATTAAACCTCAGCTCTCTGTCGCCCCGTTTCTCTTATGCGGTAATGGAAACGCTTTTAATCTGGGCGAACAGCCACATGCCGGGCTTGATCGCCAGCTCGTCGCGCGCCCAGGGCGTAATGCGCGCCCAGAGTTCGCTGGCGCCGATGCGCAGTTTCACCTCGACCTGCTGATTATCCACCTCAACCAGTTCGCTGACCTGCGCCGGCAGCACGTTGCGGATGGTGCTGTTCAGCGGTGGCTGTAGCGATAAAGAGACATCCGACGACTGGATGCGAATGCGCAGCGGCGTCTTCTGCGGCGCCTCTATGCGGCTGACCCAGATATGCTGATCGCCCAGCGACAGCGCGGTCATGGCGTAGTCGGGATGCTGTTCCAGCACCTGAACGCGCAGCACGGTGCTTTGCTCGCTGCGCGGCAGCCAGGGACGCAGCGCGCTGCTGCTCCAGACCTGCTCCAGCGTGCCCGTCGCCTTTACCTCTCCTTTATCCAGCAGCAGCACCCGATCGGCCAGCTGCAAAATCTCATCCAGGCTGTGTGAGACGTAGAGCAACGGAATATCCACCTGCTTCGCCAGCTTTTGCAGCCAGGGCAACAGCTCGCGTTTGCGCGGGATATCCAGCGACGCCAGCGGCTCATCCATCAGCAGAATATCGGGCGCCATCAGCAGCGCGCGTCCTATGGCCACCCGCTGCTTTTCGCCGCCGGAGAGCGACCAGGGAAACCGGTCCAGCAAATCGTTCAGTCCCAGCAGATCCACCAGCGTATCAAACTGTCCCTGACGGCTTTTCGCCATGCCGTAACGCAGATTGCCGCGCACCCGATAGTGCGGAAAGAGGCGCGCCTCCTGAAACACGTAGCCGACGCTGCGCTTTTCCGGCGGCAGCCAGACAGACTCTTCGGCATGGCTAAGCGTGCGGCCGTTCAAACGAATATAGCCCTGCTGCGGCTGCGCCAGTCCGGCGATCGCGTTGATTAACGAGGTTTTCCCGGCGCCGGAGACGCCGAAAATGGCGGTGATGCCTTTGGTGGGCAATTCCGTATCTATCTGCAACAGGCTGTCGCCCTGCTGCAGGGTAAAATTAAGTTCCAGCATCAGCCCCCCAGACGCTTACGACCCCAGCGGGCCAGCCATTCCGACAGCAGCAGCGAAACCAGCGCCAGCGCGATGGCGATCAGGCAAAGCCTGGCGGCGTTGCTCTCGGCGCCCGGCGTCTCCAGCAGCGTGAACATCGCCAGCGGAATGGTGCGGGTTTCGCCCGGAATATTAGAAACAAAGGTGATAGTAGCGCCGAATTCGCCCAGCGAACGGGCGAAGGCCAGCACGGTGCCGGCGATAAGGCCCGGCAGCGTCAGCGGCAGCGTGATGGTGAAGAAGACGCGCCAGCGACCCGCGCCCAGCGTGCGGGCCGCCTGTTCGAGTTTAGGATCGACCGCCTCCAGCGCGAGGCGAATGGCGCGCACCATTAACGGCAGCGCCACCACCGCGGCCGCAAGCGCCGCGCCGCGCCAGCTGAAAGCGAAGCTGATGCCGAACCAGTCATACAGCCAGGAACCGATCCAGCCGCGGCGCCCCAGCGTCAGCAGCAGCAGATAGCCGACCACGACCGGCGGCAGCACCAGCGGCAGATGAATGAGACTATCCAGCAGCGCTTTGCCGCGAAATTCACAGCGCGCCAGCAGCCAGGCGAGAAAGATGCCAAAAGGCAGACTGGCGATCACAGCAATGGCAGAAACTTTCAGGCTGAGTTCCACAGCCTGCCATTCAACATCACTCAATATCATTAGCGTGGGGTAAATCCATATTTTTTGAATATTGCCGCTGCCTCCGGTCCTTTGAGGTAGTCATAAAAAGCGCTGACCGCAGGCTGATGATGATCCTTGACGATAGCCATCGGGTATTCCACCGGCTTATGGCTGTTTTCCGGGAAATGCCCCACCACCGTCACGTTATGGCTGGCGACGGCGTCGGAACCGTACACGATGCCGTAAGGCGTTTCGTTGCGTTCCACCAGCGCCAGCGCCGCGCGGACGTTGTTGGCGCGCGCCATAATCGGCGACAGCGTATCCCACGCGCCAAGATTTTGTAAGGCCTCTTTCGCATAAATTCCTGCCGGAACGTGGTCCGGGTCGCCTGTCGCGATACGCTGTCCTTTCAGCAGGCTTTTCCAGTCGGTGTTTTTGTCAATCTGCACCGGCTTCGCCTTTTCGCTGGCGGGCGCGATCAGCACCAGATCGTTGCCCAGCAGCGTATAGCGCGAATCGGCTTCGATGCTGTTTTTGCCAGCCGCGTAATCCATCCACTGCTGATCGGCGGAAATAAACAGGTCGGCGGGCGCGCCCTGCTCTATCTGCCGCGCCAGCGTGGAAGATGAAGCGTAGGAGGTGACGATTTTAATCTCATGTTTGTTTTTTTCATACTGCCCGATGATATCCTGCAGGGCATTGGTCAGCGAGGCGGCGGCAAAGACGGTGACGTTATCGGCGGCCACGGCATGACCTGACAGGCTGAGGCCGATAACCGCAGCGCCTAACCAGTGATTCCACTTAACAACAGACATAGCATTTCTCCGGGTTACGTTATGTAATGCATACTATAACGAGACGGCGAACGCTGTCATACGTTTGATCAAAAGGAAATCAGGCGAATGAAAAGCAACAGGGTCGACGCGATGTCGACCCTGTTAAGAGAAAGCTGAATGCGGCGCGCTTACTGACGCGGCTTCGCCGTGCGGTCGTTGCGGTGACCGAATTTAGAAATCACGTTGAAGACTTCGCCCAGGCCGTAAATCAGGCCAAGGATAATGGCCATCACGATCGGCACCATGATCACAGCGACAGCAAGGCTTTTTAATAACTCCAGCATAGTTGCCTCGTTTATTACGGTAAAAAGATCATTTTAACCAGCATGATAAAAAACGCACTGTCCTTTTGTGCGCTTTACTTTTCCTGAAGCGCCGCTGACGCGGGCTTAACGCCGTGACACCCCTCGTCGCCTCTTTTACAATTAAATCAAACCACTTTATGAGGCTTAGCATGCAGGCTGACATCTCCCTTATTATTCGACTCCAGCAGAAGCTGTTCGCCGATCCGCGCCGCATTGCCTTGTTACAGCAGATTAAACAGACCGGCTCTATCAGCCAGGGCGCAAAGCTGGCGGGCATCAGTTACAAAAGCGCATGGGACGCGATCAACGAGATGAACCAGCTGGCGGAACGCACGCTGGTGGAACGTGCTACCGGCGGCAAAGGCGGCGGCGGCGCGCAGCTGACCCGCTACGGCGAACGGCTGATCGAACTGTTTCGCCTGCTGGAACAGATTCAGCAAAAGGCGTTTGACGTGCTGCAGGATGACCAGCTGCCGCTCGACAGCCTGCTGGCGGCCATCGCCCGTTTTTCTCTACAGACCAGCGCCCGCAACCAGCTGTTCGGCACGCTTGTCCACCGCGACGCGGAACGGGTGCAGCAGCATGTCGACGTACTGCTTGCCGATGGACAAACGCGCCTGAAGGCGGCGTTGACGCGCCAGAGCGCCGATCGGTTGCAGCTTAGCGCCGGCAAAGAGGTGCTGTTACTGATTAAGGCGCCGTGGATCGACGTCAGCCGCGAACCCTCTAACGCCGATAACCAGCTGCCCTGCGCCATCAGCGCTATTGAGCGCGGCGAACAGCAAAGCGAAGTGCTGATGAGGCTAGGCAGCGGCGAGACGCTGTGCGCTACGCTGAGCAATCAGCAGGTTGAACAGCAAAATCTGCAGCCTGGCGCGGCAGTGATAGCACATTTTAACGCCGATCGGGTGATTATCGCGACGCTGCTCTGAATCTGTGGTCACCGTTTGACATGCCTGCGGCCAGTCGCTAAAAACAGAAGCTTACGCTGCAAAAAACGGAATAAAAAATGGCTACATTGCAAATTTCGCAAGGCACGTTTCGTCTTAGCGATACCCGAATATTAACCCTCAACGATTTAACGTTGCGCGGCGGCGAAAGCTGGGCCTTCGTCGGCGCCAACGGCAGCGGTAAATCCTCGCTGGCGAAGGCGCTGACGGGCGAGCTACCGCCGTTGCAGGGCGCCTTTCACAGTGACTTCAAACGGCCGACGCTGCTGTCGCTGGAGAAGCTGCAAAAGCTGGTGGAAGAGGAATGGCAGCGTAACAACACCGATCTGCTCAGCGAAGGCGAAGACGACACCGGCCGCACCGCGGCAGAGATGATTCAGGACGAGGTGAAAGATGCCGCGCGCTGCCGCGAGCTGGCGCGGCTGTTTGGCATCGAATATCTGCTTGAGCGCCGCTTTAAGTATCTCTCTACCGGCGAAACGCGCAAAACGCTGCTCTGTCAGGCGCTGATGGCGCAGCCCGACCTGCTGGTGCTGGACGAGCCGTTCGACGGGCTTGACGTCGCGTCGCGCGCCAGCCTGGCGGCGCTGCTGGAGAGACTGCATCAGCAGGGCTATACCCTGGCGCTGGTGCTGAACCGCTTCGACGATATTCCATCGTTTGTGGATCGCGTCGGCGTGCTGGCGGAGTGCCATCTGACCCATATCGGCGATCGCGCGACGGTGCTGGCGGAAGCGCTGGTCGCGCAGCTGGCGCACAGCGAACGTCTGGACGGCATGGCGCTGCCGGAAGCGGACAATCCCGACCAGCTGCCGCAGCTGCCGCCCGACGCGCCGCGCATCGTGCTGAAAAATGGCGTGGTCAGCTACAACGACAAACCGGTGCTGCACGGCCTGAACTGGGAAGTGCTGCCGGGCCAACACTGGCAGATTATCGGGCCGAACGGCGCGGGCAAATCGACGCTCCTGAGCCTGGTGACCGGCGATCATCCGCAGGGGTACAGCAACGATCTGACGCTGTTTGGGCGGCGGCGCGGCAGCGGCGAGACCATCTGGGAGATTAAACAGCATATCGGCTACGTCAGCAGCAGCCTGCATCTTGATTACCGCGTGGCGATTAGCGTGCGTAACGTGATCCTCTCCGGCTATTTTGACTCAATCGGACTTTATCAGGCGGTTTCCGACCGTCAGCGCACCCTGGCAAACGGCTGGCTGGCGCTGTTAGGCATGCAGGCGCAAGCCGATGCGCCGTTTCACAGTCTCTCCTGGGGACAACAGCGGCTGGTGCTTATCGCCCGCGCGCTGGTAAAACATCCCACGCTGCTGATTCTGGATGAGCCGTTGCAGGGACTCGATCCCCTCAACCGGCAGCTGGTGCGTCGCTTTGTGGATGTACTGATTGCGGAAGGACAAACGCAGCTGCTGTTCGTTTCCCACCATGCGGAAGATGCGCCGCAGTGCATTACCCATCGTCTGAGTTTTGTGCCGCAGGGCAACCATTATGTCTATCCCACAGAAACGCTGAAATAATCTCCCGACCCGGCGACGCCGGGTCTCTACGTCCTGTTATGTCGTCCGCATGAGCTGGGCTACCCGTGAGGTTGCATCGTCAGCTCTTTGCGCTGCGGCGCGTTGTTCAACGCAACGCCTCTTCTTATCGTCTCCCTTCACGCTTTCTACCCGCCAGCGGATTTGGGAATGACGTCATCACTGCGGTAAAACAGACTGACGCAGCATGTAACCGTTACCATAATTTAAGCCTCGATCTACTTAGCCCTGCTCTCCAGGTGCTATTATTACTGACAAGTCAGAATTTTCAGCTTGTGTAAACGATTCCATTTATCCAGACTGGATCACGCTTTCCTTTTTTACACTGTGCTATTTTTTACTCTGCGATTACCGCTTAAGTCAGCAATCAGGACAGAACATGGAAAAATTCAATCCGGTCGATCATCCGCATCGCCGTTACAACCCGCTGGCCGATCAGTGGGTACTGGTTTCTCCGCATCGCGCCAAGCGTCCGTGGCAGGGCGCGCAGGAGTCACCCGCCCTGGAGCAGCTTCCCAAACACGACCCGGACTGCTTTCTGTGCGCGGGCAACACGCGCGTAACCGGCGATAAAAACCCTGACTATACCGGTACGTACGTGTTTACTAACGATTTCGCCGCGCTGATGACCGATACGCCGGAAGCGCCGCAAAGCGACGATCTGCTGATGCGCTGCGAAAGCGCGCGCGGCACCAGCCGGGTGATCTGCTTTTCGCCGGATCACAGCAAAACGCTGCCGGAGCTAAGCCTCGCGGCGCTGGAAGAGGTGGTCGCCACCTGGCAGCAGCAAACCGCCGATTTAGGCCAGCGCTATCCCTGGGTGCAGGTGTTTGAAAACAAGGGCGCCGCGATGGGTTGCTCTAACCCGCATCCGCATGGGCAGGTCTGGGCCAACAGCTTTTTACCGAATGAGGCGCAGCGCGAAGATCTTCATCAGCGCGACTATTTCGCCAAACAGGGCTCGCCGATGCTGGTCGATTACATGGCGCGCGAGCTGAACGACGGCAGCCGTACCGTGGTTGAAACCGAACACTGGCTGGCGGTAGTGCCCTGGTGGGCGGCCTGGCCGTTTGAAACCCTGCTGCTGCCGAAAACACACATCAAACGCCTGGTGGATCTGACCGAAGCGCAGCGCAGCGATCTGGCGCTGGCGTTGAAAAAGTTGACCAGCCGCTACGATAACCTGTTCCAGTGCTCCTTCCCCTACTCTATGGGCTGGCATGGCGCGCCGTTCAACGGCGAAGAGAATGACCACTGGCAACTTCACGCTCACTTTTACCCGCCGCTGCTACGTTCAGCCACGGTGCGCAAATTTATGGTGGGTTACGAAATGCTGGCGGAAACCCAGCGCGATTTAACCGCGGAACAGGCGGCGGAACGTCTGCGTTCCGTCAGCGATATTCATTTCCGCCAGACGGGAGATTCAGCATGAGCTTAAAAGAAACCACCCAACAGATTTTCCGGCAGCAGTTTGGCTACCAGCCGACCCACACTATTCAGGCGCCGGGCCGCGTCAACCTGATCGGCGAACACACCGACTATAACGACGGCTTCGTGCTGCCGTGCGCCATCGATTACCAGACGGTGATCAGCTGCGCGAAACGCGACGATCGTCAGGTGCGCGTGATCGCCGCCGACTACGACAGCGAGCAGGACAGCTTCTCGCTGGACGAGCCGATTATGCGCATCGAAGAGCCGATGTGGGCTAACTATGTGCGCGGCGTGGTGAAACATCTGCAGCAGCGCAGCGGCGAATTTAACGGCGTGGATATGGTGATCAGCGGCAACGTGCCGCAGGGCGCCGGCCTCAGCTCCTCAGCCTCGCTGGAAGTGGCGGTCGGCACCGTTTTGCAACAGCTTTATCATCTGCCGCTGGACGGCGCCGACATCGCCGTTAACGGTCAGGAAGCGGAAAACCAGTTTGTCGGCTGCAACTGCGGCATTATGGATCAGCTGATCTCCGCGCTGGGCAAGAAAGATCACGCCATGCTGCTCGACTGCCGCACGCTCGGCACGCGCGCAGTGCCGATGCCGAAAGAGGTAGCGGTCGTGATCATCAATACCAACTTCCGCCGCAGCCTGGTCGGCAGCGAATACAACACCCGCCGCGAACAGTGCGAGACCGGCGCGCGCTTCTTCAGCCAGCCGGCGCTGCGCGATGTCGATATCGAACAGTTCCGCGCGGTTGAGCATGAGCTGGATCCGCAGGTCGCCAAACGCGTCCGCCATGTGTTGACCGAAAATGCGCGCACGCTGGAAGCGGCGGAAGCGCTGAGCAAAGGCGATCTGAAGCGCATGGGCGAGCTGATGGCGGAATCGCACGCGTCAATGCGCGACGATTTTGAAATCACCGTGCCGCCGGTCGACAAGCTGGTGGAGATCGTCAAGGCGACCATCGGCGATAAAGGCGGCGTGCGCATGACCGGCGGCGGCTTCGGCGGCTGCGTGGTGGCGCTGATGCCGTTCGATCTGGTGGAGCCGGTGAAAGCGGCGGTCGCCAGCCAGTACGAGGCCGCGACCGGCATCAAAGAGACCTTCTACGTCTGCACCGCATCGGAAGGAGCGGGACAATGCTAAATCAGGCTACGTCGCTGGCGCCAGACGGCCAGCCGTGGCGCATCACCGTGCTGCGCAACCAGCACGGGATGGTCGCCACCTTTATGGACTGGGGCGCCACCTGGCTGTCGGCGCGCGTGCCGATGAAAGACGGCACAGTGCGCGAAGCGCTGTTGGGCTGCGCCACGCCAGCGGATTATCTTAATCAAACCGCCTATCTGGGCGCCACCGTGGGTCGTTACGCCAACCGCATCGCCAACGCGCGGCTCAGCGAGGCCAATATCGCGCTGACGGCGAACCAGGGGCCGCATCAGCTGCACGGCGGGCCGGAAGGGTTCGATCGCCGTCGCTGGCAGATTGTCAGCCAGAGCGAGAACAGCGTACTCTACCGCATCGACTCGCCGGACGGCGATCAGGGCTATCCGGGCAACCTTATCGCACAGGTCGAATATCGTCTCGACGATAACAACTGCCTGACGATTAACTGGGAGGCGCAGGTCGATCGGCCCTGCCCGGTTAACCTGACCAACCACGCCTATTTCAACCTGGACGCGCACCACGGCGACGCCCGTCAGCATCAGCTACAGCTCGACGCCGACAGCTATCTGCCGGTAGACAGCGAAGGCATTCCGCGCGCGCCGTTGCAGACGGTAGAAAACAGCGGCTTTGATTTCCGTACCGCGAAAAGCATCAGCCGCGACTTTCTGCAGGATGAGGATCAGCGCCTGGTACAGGGTTACGACCACGCTTTCCTGCTTAATCCACGCGGCGCACAGCAGCCCGCCGCGCAGCTCTGGTCTTCGGACAGCAAGCTGAAGCTGACGGTGCATACCTCCGCGCCGGCGTTACAGTTTTACAGCGGCAATTATCTGGAAGGGACGCCCGCGCGCGATCGGGGCAGCTATACTGCTTTTCAGGGCATCGCGCTGGAAAGCGAGTTTCTGCCCGACTCGCCGAACCATCCCGAATGGCCTCAGCCCAGCTGTTGGTTACAACCCGGCGAAACGTATCACAGCGTTACCCGCTATACGTTAACGGCGGAATAACATCAGGCTGAAAAACGCGCACCGCGTCGGTTCAGCACTTACGCGGTGTCAATAATTCCGCTATGGTAGGGCACTATCAATTGCCGAGCCGCGCGCGACGGCAATATAATGCTTTCATTATCATACGAGCGTAAAGGAGTTAAGCTATGGCTGTAACTAAGCTGGTTCTGGTGCGCCACGGCGAAAGCCAGTGGAACAACGAAAACCGCTTTACCGGATGGTACGATGTTGACCTGTCCGAGAAGGGCCGCGGAGAAGCGAAAGCAGCAGGTCAGCTGCTGAAAAAAGAGGGTTTCACCTTCGACTTCGCTTACACCTCCGTGCTGAAGCGCGCGATCCACACCCTGTGGAACATTCTCGACGAACTGGATCAGGCCTGGCTGCCGGTAGAAAAATCCTGGCGTCTGAACGAGCGTCACTACGGTGCGTTGCAGGGTCTGAACAAAGCGGAAACCGCTGAAAAATACGGCGACGAGCAGGTTAAACAGTGGCGCCGCGGCTTCGCCGTTACCCCGCCGGAACTGGACCGCAGCGACGAGCGCTTCCCGGGCCACGATCCGCGCTATGCGAAACTGACCGCCGAGCAGCTGCCGACCACTGAAAGTCTGGCGTTGACCATCGAACGCGTGATCCCTTACTGGAATGAAACCATTCTGCCGCGTCTGAAAAGCGGCGAGAAAGTGATCATCGCCGCGCACGGCAACTCACTGCGCGCGCTGGTGAAATACCTGGACGACATGAGCGAAGAAGAGATCCTCGAACTGAACATCCCGACCGGCGTACCGCTGGTGTATGAGTTCGATGAAAACTTCAAGCCGATCAAACACTACTATCTGGGCGACGCTGACGAAATCGCAGCGAAAGCCGCAGCGGTAGCAAACCAGGGCAAAGCGAAGTAATTCGTTCTGCATAAAAAACCCGCCGACCGGCGGGTTTTTTTTTCGCTCTGCTGGGCGCTTAAGCACGCGGCTCAATCAGCCCCGGCGCGCTTTTACCGCGGCGGCCAGCTGATGCAGTACCTTTTCCGTATCTTCCCAGCCGATGCAGGCGTCGGTGATGCTTTTGCCGTAGACCAGCGGCTCGCCGCTTTCCAGACTCTGATTGCCCTCTACCAGGTGGCTTTCAATCATCACGCCCATAATGCCCTTCTCGCCGCCGCTAATCTGCTGCGCGACGTCGTCGGCCACCACCATCTGACGCTGGAACTGCTTGCTGCTGTTGGCGTGGCTGAAATCGATCATCACCTGCGGCGTCAGACCCGCTTGCTCCAGCCCTGCTTTGACCGCGCGGACATGTTCGGCGCTGTAGTTTGGCTCTTTTCCGCCACGCAGAATGATATGGCAGTCGCCGTTGCCGCTGGTTTCAACGATAGCGGAATGACCATATTTGGTCACTGAAAGGAAGCAGTGCGGCGAACCAGCGGCGTTAATGGCGTCGATAGCCACTTTAATTGTGCCGTCGGTGCCGTTCTTAAACCCGACCGGACAGGAGAGGCCGGAAGCCAGCTCACGGTGCACCTGCGATTCGGTAGTGCGCGCGCCGATGGCGCCCCAGC
>OKNF01000090.1_pt1 | contig 26714 bp, 24 predicted proteins | sample 1613121 | NCBI WGS metagenome assembly OKNF01 (sample SAMN04436838, study PRJEB24849) | human gut metagenome | biome: human gut; feature: NICU; material: stool | host: Homo sapiens | place: USA: Saint Louis, MO | collected 2011-09-08
GGATCGTTGATGATGTAACTTATCAATCATTGCCAGAAGAACCTACTTTAGATTTCCGCCCTGCGGCTGCTGAGGCTGGCCCCAACCGTTGTTGTTGCCGCCGCCGCCCATGCCGCCACTGGCCTGCGCGCCCGCGCCGCCGTTCTGGCGGCCGCCCAGCATCTGCATGGTACCGCCGACGTTCACCACCACTTCCGTAGTGTAACGTTCCTGGCCGCTCTGATCCTGCCACTTGCGCGTTTGCAGAGAACCTTCGATATAAACCTGGGAACCTTTGCGCAGGTATTCGCCCGCCACTTCCGCCAGTTTGCCGAACAGCACGACACGGTGCCATTCCGTTTTCTCTTTGGTCTCTCCGGTCTGCTTGTCACGCCAGCTTTCGGATGTCGCCAGCGTAATATTCGCTACGGCTCCACCATTCGGCATATAACGCACTTCCGGATCCTGACCCAGATTCCCGACAAGAATCACTTTGTTAACGCCTCTGCTGGCCATGTTCGCGTCTCCCGATGAGTATTCACTAAAGTCTAAACGGTAAATTCTACCACGCTAGCCTGCCCGATCATACTTCCGAGCGAGCTTCCAATAATGAAGATCTTTTTGCAGGGTTGCAACAGACTACTGGATATACATTCAGTTATTTTTTGTGCCATAATGACCTGTTCAATCCTGCCGTATCGTTACGGGCATGGTGAGTCTGCGTTAATCCGGGAAATGTGAATGGATAAGATTGAAGTCCGGGGTGCCCGCACCCACAACCTGAAAAACATCAACCTGATCATCCCTCGCGACAAACTGATCGTTGTCACCGGCCTGTCAGGTTCCGGTAAGTCCTCGCTGGCGTTCGATACGCTCTACGCCGAGGGACAACGCCGCTATGTGGAATCCCTTTCCGCCTATGCGCGTCAGTTTCTTTCGCTGATGGAAAAACCGGATGTCGATCATATCGAAGGGCTATCGCCTGCGATTTCGATCGAGCAGAAATCAACGTCCCATAACCCGCGTTCAACGGTCGGGACCATTACTGAAATTCATGACTATCTGCGTCTGCTGTTCGCCCGCGTGGGCGAGCCGCGCTGTCCCGATCATGACGTGCCGCTGGCGGCGCAAACCGTGAGCCAAATGGTCGACAACGTGCTGGCGCAGCCGGAAGGCGCGCGCCTGATGCTGCTGGCGCCGGTGGTGAAAGATCGCAAAGGCGAACACACCAAGACGCTGGAGAACCTGGCGACGCAGGGCTATATCCGCGCCCGCATCGACGGCGAAGTGTGCGATCTTTCCGATCCGCCGAAGCTGGAGCTGCAAAAGAAACACACCATCGAAGTGGTTATCGATCGCTTTAAGGTGCGCGAGGATCTGGCGACGCGTCTGGCGGAATCGTTCGAGACCGCGCTGGAGCTTTCCGGCGGCACGGCGATCGTGGCGGATATGGATGATGCCAATGCGGAAGAACTGCTGTTCTCCGCCAACTTCGCCTGTCCGATCTGCGGTTACAGCATGAGCGAGCTGGAGCCGCGCCTCTTCTCGTTCAACAACCCGGCCGGCGCCTGCCCGACCTGCGACGGCCTGGGCGTGCAGCAATATTTTGATCCTGAGCGCGTGGTGCAGAACGCCGAGCTGTCGCTGGCGGGCGGCGCGATTCGCGGCTGGGATCGTCGCAACTTCTACTATTTCCAGATGCTGCGCTCGCTGGCGGATCATCTGAAATTCGATATCGAAGCGCCGTTCAACAGCCTGAGCGAAAAAGTGCGCCAGGTGATCCTGTATGGATCCGGCAAAGAGAGCATCGAATTTAAATATATCAACGATCGCGGCGACACCTCGGTGCGTCGACATCCGTTTGAGGGCGTGCTGCACAATATGGAGCGCCGCTATAAAGAGACGGAATCGAGCGCGGTGCGCGAAGATCTGGCGAAGTTCATCAGCAACCGCGCCTGCGCTACCTGCGAAGGGACGCGCCTGCGCCGCGAAGCGCGTCACGTTTATGTGGAAAACACCACGCTGCCGACCATCTCTGATATGAGCATCGGTCACGCGATGGACTTTTTCCGCAACCTGAAGCTGAGCGGCCAGCGCGCCAAAATCGCCGAGAAAGTGCTGAAAGAGATCGGCGATCGCCTGAGCTTCCTGGTCAACGTCGGTTTGAACTACCTTTCCATGTCGCGTTCGGCGGAAACGCTCTCCGGCGGCGAGGCGCAGCGCATCCGTCTGGCGAGCCAGATCGGGGCCGGTCTGGTAGGCGTGATGTACGTGCTGGATGAGCCCTCTATCGGCCTGCACCAGCGCGATAACGAGCGCCTGCTCGATACGCTGATTCACCTGCGCGACCTGGGCAACACGGTGATCGTGGTGGAACATGACGAGGATGCGATTCGCGCCGCCGATCATATTATCGATATCGGCCCTGGCGCGGGCGTGCACGGCGGTCAGGTCGTGGCGGAAGGCACCGCCGACGAGATTATGCAGGTAGAGGAATCGCTGACCGGCCAGTACCTGAGCGGCAAGCGAAAAATCGAAGTGCCGGAACAGCGCGTGCCCGCCGATCCGAACAAGGTGCTGAAGATTACCGGCGCGCGCGGCAACAACCTGAAGGATGTGACGCTGACGCTGCCGGTCGGCCTGTTTACCTGCGTGACCGGCGTCTCCGGCTCCGGTAAATCGACCCTGATCAACGACACGCTGTTCCCGATCGCGCAGCGCCAGCTGAACGGCGCGACCATCGCGGAAGCAGCGCCTTACCGCGACGTCAGCGGCATGGAGCATTTCGATAAAGTTATCGATATCGATCAGAGCCCGATTGGTCGTACGCCGCGCTCCAACCCGGCGACCTACACGGGCATTTTCACGCCGATCCGCGAACTGTTCGCCGGCGTGCCGGAATCCCGTTCGCGCGGCTATAACCCAGGCCGCTTCAGCTTTAACGTGCGCGGCGGACGCTGCGAAGCCTGTCAGGGCGACGGCGTGCTGCGCGTGGAGATGCACTTCCTGCCGGATATCTATGTGCCGTGCGACCAGTGCAAAGGCAAGCGCTATAACCGCGAAACGCTTGAGATTAAATACAAAGGCAAGAGCATCCACGAAGTGCTGGATATGACCATCGAAGAGGCGCGCGAGTTCTTCGACGCGGTGCCAGCGCTGGCGCGTAAGCTCCAGACGCTGATGGACGTGGGGCTTTCCTATATTCGTCTGGGTCAGTCCGCCACTACGCTGTCCGGCGGCGAGGCGCAGCGCGTGAAGCTGGCGCGCGAGCTGTCGAAGCGCGGCACCGGTCAGACGCTCTATATCCTTGATGAACCGACCACCGGTTTGCACTTCGCGGATATCCAGCTGCTGCTGACGGTGCTCCATCAGCTGCGCGATCAGGGCAATACCATCGTGGTGATTGAGCATAACCTCGACGTGGTGAAAACTGCCGACTGGATTGTCGATCTGGGGCCGGAAGGCGGCAGCGGCGGCGGTCAGATTCTGGTGGCAGGCACGCCGGAAACCGTGGCGAAGTGCAAAGAGTCGCATACCGCGCGTTTCCTGAAGCCGCTGCTGGAACAACGCTAAGATTGCTGTTTACACAGCCCCTGACGCGCACGCGCAGGGGCTTTTTTATCGCCGTTCGCCGGGCCTTTCGCTTCAGGCCGCCTTTAACCCTGGCGCGTCGGCGCGCGGCACATTGCCTCATTGACGGACAATCGTGCAGGATCAGGCAAGATTTTGGCATGATCGTGTCTGGCCGCTCTTCTCTCCTCTGCTTATCCTTAACGTTCACGCTGCTCTCATGCCGGGCGCAGCGTAGCTGGTTTCACCTGGGCGGCCTCTTTGCCCGCCCTTAACCGCTTCAATCACAGGAGACACCATGAATATTACGCACGCTTATGCAGCCCAGGATGCGAAATCCAGACTCGCGCCTTTTGACTACAAGCCGCGTGAACTGCGCGAGCATGATGTACAAATTGAAGTGTTATTTTGCGGCGTCTGTCACTCCGACCTGCATCAGGCCCGTAATGAATGGCAAAACACCATTTTTCCGGTGGTGCCGGGCCACGAAATCGTTGGCCGCGTTACCGCGGTAGGCAGCCACGGCCATAAATATCAGGTGGGCGATCTGGTGGGCGTTGGCTGTATGGTGGATTCCTGCCGTAGCTGTCCGAGCTGCCAGGAAGGGCTGGAACAGTATTGCGAAACGGGTTTTGTGCCAACCTATAACGGCCAGGATCTCAAAACAAAAGAGATTACCTATGGCGGCTACGCCACCAGCATCGTAGTGCATGAAGACTTCGTGCTGCGCGTGCCGGAAAACCTCGATCCGGCAGGCGTCGCGCCGCTGTTGTGCGCAGGCATCACCACTTACTCTCCACTGCGTCACTGGAACGTCGGACCGGGTAAAAAAGTGGGCATCGTCGGCCTGGGCGGTTTAGGCCATATGGGCGTGAAGCTGGCGCACGCGATGGGCGCGCATGTGGTGCTGTTCACCACCTCGCCGTCGAAAATCGAAGACGGCAAGCGTCTGGGCGCCGATGAAGTGGTGATCTCGAAAGATCCGCAGCAGATGGCGCAGCATGTCAACAGCTTCGACTTTATCCTTAATACCGTGGCGGCGCAGCACGATCTCAATCCGTTCATCAACCTGCTGAAACGCGACGGCAACCTGACGCTGGTCGGCGCGCCGGAACACGATCATCCGGCGCCGCACGTTTTCGACCTGATTTTCAAGCGTCGCAGCGTCGCTGGCTCGCTGATCGGCGGCATCGCTGAAACCCAGGAGATGCTCGATTTCTGCGGCGAACACAATATCACCTCAGATATCGAACTGATCGCCATGAATCAGATTAACGAAGCCTATGAGCGTATGCTGAAAAGCGATGTGAAATACCGCTTTGTGATCGATATCGATACGCTGCGCCAGGAAAGCGCCGCGTAATTTTTCTGTCGCTGCGGCATGCCGCAGCGACAGCCTTTCAGCCGTGATGTCCGCCTTTCGTCGCCAGCGCCTGCTGTAGCGACGCATCCACCAGATAGTAGATCTGCGAATCCTTCAGTCCGCCGTCGAGGTAAAGCGTGCTCCAGTGCGTTTTATTCAGGTGCGCGCTGGGAAAGACATCCTCATGCTGCTCGCGCAGCAGTTCAGCCAGCGCCGGCGAGGTTTTCAGCGAGACGGCCGGGCGCCCTTCCGATTCATGCACCATGGCGAACAGCACGCCGTCAGACTGGATTTGCGTCGCTTTCCAGTCGTTATGGACGCGTTGCTCCGCGCCCTCTTTGCTCATGCAGTATGACAGCAGATCGGACGTATTCATGGTTATTCTCCTTGCAGCGTGGCGACAATCCGACGTGAGCCGCCATGTACGCGGTGTTCTCCCAGCCAGATGCCCTGCCACGTACCTAAGACCAGACGCCCACGGCTAACCGGCAGCAGCAGCGATACGCCCAGCAGCGACGATTTAATGTGCGCCGGCATATCGTCCGCGCCTTCATAATCGTGCTGGTAAGGCGCATCTTCCGGCACATGGCGCAGGAAATGCTGCTCCATATCGCTGCGCACCGTGGGATCGCAATTTTCATTCAGGGTGATTGAAGCGGAAGTGTGCTGTAGCAGCAGATGCAGCAGTCCCGTGTTGATTTCACGTAGCGCCGGTAGCTGTTGCACAATCTCATCGGTCACCAGGTGAAAGCCGCGCGCTTTTGCGCTCAGCGAAAGGGTCTGTTGATGCCACATTAACGTTGCTCCTTATTTGAATGACTCTGTTAAGTGTGCAGCATGTGGCGCAAAGGTAAACCCGTCGGGCGGAAAAAGTCTGTGCGCCGTATCCGGCGCGGCTTTTGTCGGGAAGAAATAAAAAAGGCGGCCAGCGCCGCCTGATGGGTAAGGTGAGAATTACATCACCGCTGCGAAGGCTTCCGCCACCTGATGCACGTTGCGGCTGTTAAGGCCCGCCAGGCACATGCGGCCGCTGTGGATCAGATAGACGCCGAATTCGTTGCGCAGGCGATCGACCTGCTGGGCGCTCAGCCCGGTGTAGCTGAACATGCCGCGCTGCTTCAGCAGATAATCGAAGTCTTTGCCCGGCAGCGCCGTGCTCAACACCGTCACCAGCGACTGACGCATCTCAAGAATACGCAGACGCATCGCTTCCACTTCCGCCAGCCAGTTTGCCTTCAGCGCCTCATCGTTCAGCACGCAGGCTACCACCTGCGCGCCGAAGTTCGGCGGCGAGGAGTAGTTGCGGCGTACGGTAGCCTTCAGCTGACCCTGTACGCGCGTCGCCTCTTCCGCATCGGCGCATACCACCGACAGGCCGCCGACGCGCTCGCCGTAGAGCGAGAATATCTTCGAGAAAGAGTTGCTGATCAGCGCAGAGATGCCCGCGGCGGCGATGGCGCGAATGGCGTAAGCGTCCTCTTCCATACCGGCGCCGTAACCCTGATAGGCGATATCGAGGAAAGGAATCAGCTGACGCGCCTTAAGCACCTCGACCACGCGATCCCACTGATCGTTAGTGAGATCGGCGCCGGTCGGGTTATGGCAGCAGGGATGCAGCAGCACTACGCTTTGCGCCGGCAGGGTTTGCAACGTCGCCAGGAAAGCGTCGAACTGCACGCCGTGGGTTTCGGCGTCATACCAGGGATAGGTATTCACCTCAAAACCGGCGCCCGCAAAGATGGCGATATGGTTTTCCCAGGTCGGATCGCTGACCCATACCTGCGACTGCGGGAAATAGCGTTTCAGAAAGTCCGCGCCTACTTTCAGCGCGCCGGAGCCGCCTACGGTCTGGATGGTGGCGATGCGGTTCGCCTGTAAAGCGGGATGCTGCGCGCCAAACAGCAGCGGCGCGATCGCCTGCCGGTAGCTGGCGAGGCCATCCATCGGTAGATAGAGCGATGCCTGATGCGGCTGGGCATTGAGGCGCGCTTCCGCTTCGGCCACCGCCTGCAGCTGAGGAATGATCCCCTGCTCGTTGTAATAGAGGCCAATGCTCAGGTTAACCTTGTGCGCCCGCGGATCCTGTTTGAAGGTTTCCATCAGGGTAAGTATCGGATCGCCAGCGTAGGCATCAACTTTCTGAAACACGGTGAATCTCCATAATAATAGGTAAAGAGGCACAGCTGCGCAGGTCAAACGGCATAACGGCCGGGCCGATGATTTAACGCAATGATCAGGTTCAGGATCAGCGCGCCGACGACCGACGCCGCCAGCATCGACGCAGAGACCACAAACAGCGAGGCCAGCACCACCCCGCTGTCTACCGCCATTTGCAATTTACCGGCGCGGATGCCGAAGCGATCCTGTAACCAAAGCGCCAGGATGTTGATGCCGCCCAGGCTGGCCTTATGACGAAACAACACTATAAACCCAACACCCATCATCACGTTACCGAACAATGTCGCATAAAACGGATTCAACGCGTCGAAATGCATAAACAGCGGATGCAGGCGGGTAAAGATCGACACCAGCGCCACCGCGCAAAAGGTTTTGATCGTAAAAGCCCAGCCCATACGCTTTACCGCCAGCCAGTAGAACGGCAGGTTGATGATGAAAAACAGCAGGCCGAAAGAGCATGAGGTCAGGTAGCTGAGCAGAAAGGCGATGCCGGCGGTGCTGCCGGTCAGCGCGCCAGCCTGTTTCAACATAACGACGCCAAACGAAACCATCAGCGTGCCAAACAGCAGCGCCAGCGTATCTTCCAGCAGAGAGTGAGGAACGCGGGCAGGTTGTACAATGTTATCCATGGACCTGATGACCAGAGTAAAAAGATAACCGACAGCAAGAATCGCACCATAAACGCAGCGGCCCGGCGACTTTATCTGGCGAGCGGGATAACCTATTGAAAATTACAGGAGCTTTTTTTGCACGTCTCGCGCAAAATATTGCCGATCCATGCATTCAGCGTGCATCGATGGATTTTACAACGCACAGTTCAACGTAAATGCGCCCGTAACGCACCACCTTGGTGCATCATGCACTTTTAACGTGCAGAGACGGGGCGATCATCAGGCCGTTCTCTTTTAATCTTTCCAGCACCACGGATGTTTTTACATGCGCCACGCTGCGATGCCCTGCCACCATTTCGCTGATCAACGCGCTCAATTCCGCCAGGCTCGCGACCGCTACCTTCAACAGATAGTCGGCGTCGCCGGTAGTTTTCCAGGCGTCGACGATCGCGCTCTGCTCCGCCACCATGCGATGAAAGCTGGTGACATAGTCGCTGGTGTGATTAAGCAGACGCACCTCAATCAGGCCGATCATGCCCAACCCGACCGCATCCGGGGAGACACGGGCGTGATAGCCAAGAATAAGGTTAGCCTGTTCAAGGCTGATGCGACGGCGGGAACACTGCGAGGCGGACAGGCCCACCAAATCGCTGAGCTCCTGGTTGGTTAGCCGACCATTGCTTTGCAGCAGGGTCAAAATTTTCAGATCGTAATCGTCGATGTGTGTCATGGCATTTTGCCGCTCTCTGCGCCGAAATCGTTACAGATATGCGCAGGAGCGGCAAATGTCCAACACAATTTTATGATGATACGGACGCGATGCACAAAACGTGCATGCTATTCGTCGTCGTATTGCGGCCCGGCATAGTTGTCGAAACGCGACCATTGTCCGTTGAAGGTGAGGCGTACGGTGCCGATCGGGCCGTTACGCTGCTTACCGATAATGATCTCGGCGATGCCTTTCAGATCGCTGTTTTCGTGATAAACCTCGTCACGGTAGATAAACATGATCAGGTCGGCGTCCTGCTCGATCGAGCCGGATTCACGCAGATCGGAGTTGACCGGACGTTTATCGGCGCGCTGCTCCAGCGAGCGGTTAAGCTGCGACAGCGCCACCACCGGCACGTTCAGCTCTTTCGCCAGCGCCTTCAGCGAGCGGGAGATCTCGGCAATCTCCAGCGTACGGTTGTCGGAAAGCGACGGTACGCGCATTAGCTGCAGGTAGTCGATCATGATCATGCTCAGGCCGTCGTTTTCACGGAACACGCGACGCGCGCGCGAGCGCACCTCGGTCGGCGTCAGGCCGGAGGAATCATCGATATAGATGTTCTTTTTCTCCAGCAGAATGCCCATGGTGCCGGAGATGCGTGCCCAGTCCTCATCATCCAGTTGGCCGGTACGGATACGCGTCTGGTCCACGCGCGACAGCGACGCCAGCATACGCATCATGATCTGTTCGCTGGGCATCTCCAGACTGAAGATCAGCACCGGTTTATCCTGTAACATCGCGGCGTTTTCGCACAGGTTCATGGCGAAGGTGGTTTTACCCATCGAGGGTCGCGCGGCGACGATAATCAAGTCGGAGCGCTGCAAACCTGCGGTTTTCTTGTTGAGATCCTGATAGCCGGTATCGACGCCGGTTACGCCGTCGTGCGGCGTCTGATAGAGCGATTCGATGCGCGAAACGGTCGCTTCCAGGATCTGCTCGATATTCTTCGGGCCTTCATCTTTATTGGCGCGCTGTTCGGCGATTTTAAAAACGTTCGACTCCGCGAAGTCGAGCAGATCTTCACTGCTGCGCCCCTGCGGATCGTAGCCGGCGTCGGCGATCTGGTTAGCGACCGCGATCATTTCACGCACGACCGCGCGTTCGCGCACGATATCGGCGTAGGCGTTGATGTTTGCCGCGCTGGGGGTGTTTTTCGACAGCTCGGCCAGGTAAGCGAAGCCGCCGACCATATCCAGCTCGCCGCGCTGCTCCAACGAATCCGAAAGGGTAATCAGGTCGATAGGCTGGCTGGCTTCCAGCAGCCGCTGCATTTCACTGAATATCAGACGATGAGGGCGGCTGTAAAAGTCTTCGGCCACTACGCGCTCTGAGACGTTGTCCCAACGCTCGTTGTCCAGCATCAACCCGCCCAGCACCGACTGCTCCGCTTCCAGCGAATGGGGCGGCAATTTCAGCCCTTCTACCTGGCGATCGCGAACCTCGTTGGATTTGTTGGTGGGTTTATTTCCTGCCATAGTGAATGCAATACCGAATGTGTGAGTGACGCGCAAGTATACCTGTTTTTTACCGCTTTTACGCCCGTCCGGCGCGAATTCCGGCTGCCGGAAACCATGAGGAGCAAACATGGCAAAACGTATTCAGATAGCCCGCCACGGCGGCCCGGAAGAGCTGCAATGGGTTGACTTCGATCCCGCCGAACCGGGGGAATATGAAGTGCAGGTGGAGAACAAAGCCATCGGCATAAATTACATCGATACCTACGTGCGCAGCGGCCTGTATCCGGCCCCGTCGCTGCCTTCCGGCATCGGTACCGAGGCGGCGGGCGTGGTGCTGAAGATCGGTAGCGGCGTCACCGCCATTAAGCCTGGCGATCGGGTGGTTTACGCGCAGGCGCCGCTGGGGGCCTACAGCGAAATTCACAATGTACATCAGGATAAAATCGCGCTACTGCCGGACGCCATTTCCTTCGAGCAGGCGGCGGCGGCGTTTTTAAAAGGGCTGACAGTGCATTACCTGCTGCGTCAGACCTATGAAGTGCAGCCTGACGAAACCTTTCTGTTTCACGCAGCGGCGGGCGGCGTCGGGCTGATCGCCTGTCAATGGGCGAAAGCGCTGGGCGCGCACCTGATCGGCACCGTCGGCTCGGCAGAAAAAGCGCAGCTGGCGAAAGATCACGGCGCCTGGGCGACCATAAACTATCAGGAAGAGGATATCGTCCAGCGCGTCAGCGAGCTGACCGACGGTAAGAAAGTGCGCGTGGTGTATGACTCGGTGGGCAAAGCGACGTGGGAAGCCTCGCTTGACTGCTTACAGCGACGCGGCCTGATGGTGAGCTTCGGCAATGCCTCCGGTCCGGTGACCGGCGTGAATCTGGCGATCCTGAATCAGAAAGGCTCGCTTTATCTGACGCGCCCTTCCCTTAATGGCTATATCACCACGCGTGACGAGCTTCAGCGCGCCGGTAACGATCTCTTTTCGATGATCGCCAGCGGTGCGATCAAGGTTAACGTGCCGGAAAATCAGCGTTTCCCGTTGCGCGACGCGCAGCAAGCCCATATCACGCTGGAAAGCCGCTCGACGCGCGGTTCCAGCCTGCTGATTCCGTAACGGTTCAGGCAAAAAAATGGGGCCTCCCGCAGGAAGCCCCTTTTCTTTTTTATCATTCGCGCTGTTGTAGAGTACAGCGGCGATGGATTGTTTCGACTCAACGGAAAACAGTCTCGCAGAATTCATAAGTAAAAAATATGTTTAATTGCGAAAAAACGCTAAGCAAAATATCACTCTGTGATCCAGCCCGCATCCTGACCGCTATTTTCCGTTCAACTCTTTGATAGCTAACTATCAATTTTCAACGCAATGGGTGTTTTGACACGCGGAGGACATAAAAAAACCTGCACGTCGCCGCACAGGTTTTAACATATTTAAAACACATCACGCAGTCACGGTCATCTTGTCGGCGACCAGCGACAGCGCTTTTTCCACCACTTCAATGCCAGCGCCCGGCTTGTGCGCGTTCTCGCTCAGATGGCGGCGCCACTGACGCGCGCCTGGGATGCCCTGGAACAGGCCCAGCATGTGTCGGGTAATGTGGCCCAGGTACGTGCCCTGCGCCAGCTCGCGTTCAATATAGGGATACATAGCACGCACGACGGCCACTGCATCGGCGTCCGGCGCGCCGCTGCCAAACAGCGTGCGATCGACCTGCGCCAGCAGACCGGGATTTTGATAGGCTTCGCGTCCCATCATCACGCCGTCGAGATAGTGCAGATGGGTTTGCACCTCTTCCAGCGACTTCACGCCGCCGTTCAGCACCAGCGTCAGCTGCGGGAAATCACGCTTCAGCTGATAAACGCGCGGATAGTCCAGCGGCGGGATCTCGCGGTTTTCCTTCGGGCTCAGGCCGGAGAGCCAGGCCTTGCGCGCGTGAATAATAAAGGTATCGCAGCCGCCCTGCTGCGCCACGGTGCCTATAAAATCGCAGAGAAATTCATAGCTGTCCTGCTCGTCGATGCCAATGCGGGTTTTCACCGTGACCGGAATCGAGACGACGTCACGCATCGCTTTAATGCAGTCCGCCACCAACGCCGCCTCGCCCATCAGGCAAGCGCCGAAGCGGCCGTTCTGCACGCGATCGGATGGACAACCGACGTTGAGGTTGATCTCATCATAGCCGCGCGCCTGCGCCAACTGTGCGCACTGCGCCAGCGCCGCCGGATCGCTGCCGCCCAGTTGCAGGGCGACCGGATGCTCTTCTTCGCTGTAGGCGAGATAGTCGCCTTTGCCGTGAATAATCGCGCCGGTGGTCACCATTTCGGTGTAAAGCAGCGTGTTTCGCGTCAGCTGGCGGTGGAAATAACGACAGTGCCGATCGGTCCAGTCGAGCATGGGCGCGATGGAAAAGCGTTGAGAAGGATATACCGCTTGCTCAGCAGCGACCGCCTGCGTGGATGACGCGTTCTGGGAATGTTGGCTTTGATGCATTTCTGTACTTTTAAATGTGTTTTGCTTTTTCGGCGCCGACCACAGAGCGGAATAGCGCGTCTCTGCCGGGATGAATAAAATCTGGCCTACTATAACACACAAAAACGTCAACGCGCCGACGTGACTTTACGCCAGCCGTTGCCGAAACAGAGAGCCAACGCTATTGGTTGCCAGGCGCTGATCCCGCAGAGACGTACGTCCCGTTACAGGCACGGTTAATCCTGCCGTAGTGTCGGTCGATTTGAGTCTGCAACGGCTACGTGGTCGGAATCCTGACCAATGAATGAGGGCTGTAATCTGTCAACGCTTTAACTTTCTGATTGCTATTTTAAACAGCCAGTAAAGAGCTGTCGCGTAAACGCTGACAACGGCAATTATCGAAATGAACGTAACCGGATCTGCATCTGGTTCGTATATATCCTCCTGATAACGGCTAAAAATCTGGTAGAGATAGTCAATTATCCAGGTCGACGGACGATGGAGCGGCATATCGTAGCGAGATAAGGCAAACGCCAGAATAAAGCACAGCACGAAGCCGCCAGCCTTTTTAACGAAATTTGCAATTCGCAAAATCGTGATCTCCTTGTACGTCTCTATAACCGAACGCCATCAGCCCAGTGCGTGAGCCTTGAACGAGCATCTTTTTTGTTTTTAATAACGCATTTCTGACAACGTAAAAATCAGGGCGATTAACGAAAGTTATGCATCCTTCGCTTACCCCGGAACCATCGGGCCGCAACGGATGCAGGCGAAAGCCGCCACGCGAGATGCCATTTACGAAAATATGTTCGTCCATTGTCTGGGCATTAAAGAGCGCAAACCATTCATAATGATTCGAACTGAACCACAGGTCACCGGCCGCCGCCCTGGCTCGGTTCTTTAAGCTTCCTTCATGCCGTGGCACAATCCAGTAACGGCCCACTGGGATTGCGCTGTTTTTCAAAAACGCGCAGTCAGGATCGTTGGTGTAGGGTTTTTGGCCGCTGAATACCGGGAACGTCCCTACGCCGTAAACGTGTAGCTTTGCTTCCCCGCCGCCCTTTGTCAGATCGTTATACGTCATCCTCATGATTTGCATAAAAACAATCCCTGTTGTTTGTTATTTAGACTGATGCCAGTACGACTGAGTAAAAAATAAACTGCACGCCTTTTCAATCACTTCAGCTTAATCTTTCCGTAAACCCGGCGTTACTTAACATAATGGATCCTACGCGCACAGATGAAACGGCACTCGCCGCGCGTCGGCTGCAAACGGCGTATTTTTAGCCGTTTAATTATCGGAATATGGATAAACGGAGCGAATAAAACGTGCATAAAACCGGCCCGAAAATACATAGCCTGTTCTTGATGTGAAAGCCGTGCAAAGCTATCAGCAATGTCCAGCCTAAATAGTCGAACATGCTGTGCGGGCAACTCTGCGTCATTAGTGAGGCTAAGATTTTGAAATGCCCGATCCGTTTGGGCCGGGATATGTAAATCGTGGCAGGAAAACCGCGCCGGACGCCGGGCAGCCTTAAAGTGGTGTTTGCCTGAAAGCCGCGCCGTTTCCGGCGCAGCCTGCATTATCAGAAGGAGAAGCCCAGCTGCGCCATGGCGCCCCAGGTATTGTCTTCGCCCACCGAGCCCGCAAGGTCGAGGTGAACGCGGTTGTTGAAAGGCGATACGCCAAAGCCGGCGCTCACAACATTTTTGTCGTTGGATTTCATATCGGCATGATAGCCGCCGCGCAGCTGTAACCAGTCCAGCACGCGATATTCCACGCCTACGCCCGCATACTGGCTGTCATCCTGCGATTTAAAACGCTTGGTCGGCGTCGCGTCCACATCAAGACTGGCGGTCAGCACCTCGTTATGCCAGGCGGCGCCGGCGGTCACCAGCGGGCGGATCTGCCAGGTATCCTGATAGCCATTCACACGCTTCGTATCGATATCACGCGGGATCAGGTTCTGCGCGCTGAGGCCAAAGGTCCAGTTCGCGCCCACGTCGGTTGACAGGCCGGCGTCGAGGTTAAAGCCGGTATTGCTGGTGCGATATTCGCTGTCAGTCACCCGATCTTTATCGAAGTTATAAACCGAAGCGCGGTAATTATAGAGGCGAGTCTGCTGCAGCTTAGGCGTCACGCCCACGGAAACCGCCTGTTCGCCGATGTTAAACTCATGGGCGACCGCAATGCCGTAGTCGGCGACGATAGCCGCCACGCCGGTAGCGCTGGAACGCAGTTGAGACGGATCGGCTAACGTCGGAAATCCGCCGTTAGCGACGGTATCGAGCAGGTCGATATCGCTTTGCGCCACGTCGGCTTGCAGATGGGCGGAGCCATAAGCTTTGGCGACAAAAGCGAACGGCAGCGTCTCATTCGGCACCGCCACTACAATAGCCGCGCCGGCGGAGCCGTCCGCCTTGTTGCCGCGCAGATCGCGCAGCTGGTTGGCCAGGTCGCCGGAAGCGGAGCGAATGGCAGAAGGATTCGTCAGAAAATCGATGGGCGTAAAATTCCTGAATACGTCCCGATAATGATTCACCGTATCGGTTACGTCATCGATCTTATCAACCATTTTATCTTTATCGCTGATCTGCACGCCGACAGAAGGCAGAATAACGCTGACGCGATCTTCCGCCCGGCCTTTCGTCAGCAGCGCCGGGTTTGATAATGGCGCAGTGGTATAGTTCGATGAAGCGACCCCGGTACCGCCCATCGCATCATTGCGCGCGTCAAAATAGCTGCCGGCTGCCTGTGATGAAAAAGAGGTAAATAAAATTGCGGTTAAGGCTGTTGCAGAAGAAAGCTTGAAAGATTGAACGGTTTTCATTGCCATTATCAGACGCCACCAAAAATAAGCTGAAAGTATGTAGAAAATCACTGGGCGCATGATGACCAGTAATTGCCCATTTTATTGCCCTGAACTCAAGGCGTTTTCCCCGACTTATCAGTGAATTGCTGCTTTTATAAGCAGTGAGTGGCTTATCTGTTGCATTCGCTGCGGCTCTGTTTTTCCCTATGCCGCTTAAGCCTGAGTGAACATTAGCTGGATATTAATTCTCCTGCAAACTGGAAATTAACAATTAAGAATGGATCTGTCTCTTTTCCGCGTTGGACGCTGCGTATTATCGGCGGGTTCAGGCATGCCGCCAGGAGATATAATTCGGAAACTTTCGGTAATTCAGGCGCGAAATAGCGCTTTTCTGAGGACTTCAGGAAGGAGTCGGCGTTTTTTATCCAACGTGATAAGATAACATCTCAATCGCCCGGAGAAAAATTATGAGCGTTTCACCTTCAAAACAGATTCTGTCGCAGGCTGAAAAAATCTGTCAGCAACGCAACGTGCGCCTGACGCCGCAGCGTCTGGAGGTGCTGCGTTTGATGAGCGAGCAGAACGGCGCAATTAGCGCCTACGATCTGCTTGACCTGCTGCGCGCCTCTGAACCGCAGGCCAAGCCGCCTACCGTTTATCGCGCGCTGGATTTCCTGCTGGAGCAGGGGTTTATCCATCGCGTTGAGTCAAACAACAGCTATGTGGTGTGTCATCATTTCGAGGAACCGCAACATACTTCAGCGATGCTGATTTGCGATCGCTGCGGCGCGGTGAATGAACAGCATGCTCAGGGCGTGGAATCGATTCTGGAGTCGCTGGCGCAGCAGAGCGGCTTTGCGCTGCGTAATAGCGTGATTGAAGCGCACGGCTTGTGCAACGGATGTAAAGATGTCGAAAGTTGCCAGCATCCTGAAAGCTGTAATCATGACCATACGCTGATAAGCAAAAAGCGCGGGCGTTAAAAAACAGCCGAAGCGGTGCCAGTAATGGCTGCGTTAGGGGGAAGGCGACAGGTTTGTCGCTAAAGCCGGTCTGAAGGGTAGTAAGCGCTAAAATAACCTCATCATGCCAAACATAACCAGAAAACGGGGCAGCAAGAAAAGAGCGTGACCGCGTTAAAAAAGATAAAAAAACAGAGGGGAGCGGCACATTCCTTGTGCCAGGGGCAGGAGCATCTTCCTGAAGGGCTTTAAACTTACCAGCGATGGTCGCGGTTTTGTGTCTCCCAATCGCTCACTTCTTTTTCCGCTTCGTCTTTTGCATAGCCGTAGCGTTCCTGAATTTTACCAACAAGCTGATCGCGTTTACCTTCGATAACGGTCATGTCGTCATCGGTCAGCTTGCCCCATTTTTCCTTCATCTTACCTTTAAACTGTTTCCAGTTACCGCCGGCTTCGTCTCTGTTCATCGTTATTTCCTCTACCTTAGGTGTTAACAGCTTGCAGACTGTCAGCGCTGTATGTTCAGTGAAAACAGTCGCTGATTCCTTGTTTGTCACCCTTTAATGATAGCTGAATACGGCGTTTCTGCTCGTAATCTCAGTCAGATGAACTGAAAACACGCCGAAAAACCTGTCGATTACCCTTAAAAACGAGTTAATTCAGGTAATAAGCGCAGCCGCATATAAATGTGTCAAATCGTGAACCAGTCGCCGCGCCGCTGGTGTTGACGCCAGATCCAGCCGAGCGTCAGGCCGCGCAGCATAAGAAAAACCGTTACTGCCAGCCACAGGCCATGGTTGCCTAAATAAGGCAGCGTCGCCAGCGCTAAGGCAAAACCCAGCGCGGCCAGCGCCATGCTGTTGCGCATTTCGCGCCCGCGCGTTGCGCCGATAAACATGCCGTCCAGCAGATAGCACCAGACGCCGACCAGCGGCAGAAGCATTTGCCAGGGAAGGTAGCGATCCGCCTGCGCCTGCAACGTTGGCAGCGAGGTCAACAGCGCCACCAGCTCTTTACCCCAAAGCGCGTAGGCACAGGCGAACAGCAGCGCCACCAGGCCCGCCTGCCGACAGGCCGCCAGCCAGACCCGCCGCAGCTTATCGGCATCTCTGGCGCCGAAGGCTTCCCCGGAGACCGCTTCCACCGCATAGGCGAAGCCATCCAGCGCGTAGGCGGTGAAGGTCAGAAACATCAGCAGCACGGCGTTAACCGCGACGATATCGCTGCCCATGCGCGCGCCCAGCACGGTTACCGAAGCAAAACAGAGCTGCAGCAGCAGCGAGCGCAGCATAATGTCGCGGTTAAGGCGCAGCAGGCGTCGCATATCGCCGCGCAGCCCCTGCTTCAGCTGTAAGAAGGTAATTTGCCGCAGGCGCAGCAGGTGCCACACCATGCCCAGCCCGACCGCCAGCGTCACGTATTCCGCAATCGCGGTTGCCGCAGCGGCGCCCGCTACGCCCCAGCCAAGGCCGATAACAAACCACAGGTCGAGCAGGATATTTACCAGGTTGCCGACCACCAGCAAAATCACCGGCGCCCGCGCATACTGCACGCCCAGCAGCCAGCCCAAAATGACCAGATTCGCCAGCGTAGCGGGCGCGCTGAGCCAGCGCACATGGATAAAGCGCTTCGCCTGCTCCAGCACCGCCGGGCTGCCGCCAACGACGCGCGTCGCCAGCGCGCTAAGCGGATCGCGCAGCAGCACAAAAGCCAGCCCGACGACGACGGCGATCAGCAAGGGTTGAACCAGCGCGCGCGCCAGTCCCGATTTATCGCCAGCGCCGAACGCCTGGGCCGTCAGCCCGGTGGTGCTCATGCGTAAAAAGAGCAGCAGCATAAACAGGAAGCTGGTCGCCGTCGCGCCTACGGCGACGCCGCCCAGATAGACGGGGCTGTCGAGATGGCCGATCACGGCGGTATCAACCAGGCCCAGCAGAGGAACGGTAATATTGGAAAGGATCATCGGCAGCGCCAGCCGCCAGAGATTTTTATCGGTTGCAGAGAAGAGTTGCATGACAATCCGCGAAAATAGTATGGCGACAGGCCACAGCGGTTATCGCCGGATAAATATGAATCAGGGGCTATTCAGTGGCGGCAGAGGAGCCGCCACATCAGTTTCAGAGCCAGTCGCCGTTGCGAATCACGCCGACGGCCAGGCCTTCGATAGTCAGGGTTTGCTGTTGCAGATCGACCACGATGGGCTGAAAATCACTGTTTTCCGGCAGCAGTTGCACCGTGTTACCCTGTTTTTTCAGGCGTTTAACCGTGACTTCATCATCAATACGCGCCACCACGACCTGGCCGTTACGCACATCCTGCGTTTTATGCACCGCCAGCAGATCGCCGTCGACGATGCCGATATCTTTCATCGACATGCCGCTGACGCGCAGCAGGAAATCAGCGTGAGGCTTAAACAGGTTAGGGTCGACCTGAAAACGGCTTTCAATATGCTCCTGCGCCAGCAGCGGCTCGCCAGCGGCGACGCGGCCAATCAACGGCAGGCCGTTTTCCTCTTCCGCCATCAGGCGGATGCCGCGCGAAGCGCCGGACACCATCTCAATAACGCCTTTACGCGCCAGTGCTTTCAGATGTTCTTCTGCGGCGTTTGGAGAGCGGAAGCCAAGACGGGAAGCGATTTCCGCACGCGTTGGCGGCATCCCCGTTTGGTTAATGTGATCGCGAATCAGGTCATAAACCTGCTGCTGTCGAGCCGTTAAGGTTTTCATCCCGCCCCCTGGTTGTTTATACAGTCGCTGTGAGTATATACAGGTATTGTCGGAATGGAAACCGAATGCAGTGTAAAAAACAACACTTTGTCGAATGCGGAAGCGCTATCGCAAATATGCCCACAGCAAGGTTGCCCAGACAAAGAGAGCCAGTATGATGCTGAGCAGAACCGCAGCGGAGCCCATATCTTTCGCCCGTCCCGCCAGCGGATGAAGTTCGCTGCCGATGCGATCGACCACCGCTTCGATAGCGCTGTTAAGGATCTCGACAATAATAATGAGGGCGACCGAACCGATCAGCAGCACGCGCGTTATCGCATCGACATCCAGCCAGCAGGCGACGACGACCGCCACCAGCGCCATCACCGCTTCCTGACGGAAAGCCGCTTCGTGCTGCCAGGCCGCGCGCAATCCTTTCCAGGAGTAGCCAGCCGCTTTAATGATGCGCGTCAAGCCCGTTACGTTATTTGCCATGTTCGGGGAACCCTTTGCGATGTTTAACGTCAATGTCAGGGTGCCGCACTAATTGCAACACCACAGATCTTCAATGCGCTTTCTGGTATGCTTGCCGCGCTTTGCTAACAAGAGGCTTCATGTTGTCTATGTCAGGTTGGCGTAAACTTTATTATAAGTTATTGAATTTACCACTTACATTTTTAGTCAAAAGTAAGGCGATTCCGGGCGATCCGGTCGCGGAACTGGGCCTCGACACGTCGCGCCCCATTATGTATGTATTGCCTTACGATTCAAAGGCCGATCTTCTGGCGTTGCGCACCCAGTGCCGCCTGCACGATCTGCCCGATCCGCTGGAGCCGCTGGAGATCGACGGCGCCCTGCTGCCGCGTCATGTGTTTATCCATGACGGGCCGCGCGTTTTCCCCTACTTCGTGCCTAATCAGGAGTCGGTGAAGCTGTTTCACGACTACCTCGACCTGCACCGCAACAATCCCGATCTGGATGTGCAGATGGTGCCGGTATCCGTGATGTTCGGCCGTGCGCCGGGACGCGAAGTGCAGGGCGAACAAACGCCGCATCTGCGCGAGCTCAACGGAGTGCAGAAGTTTTTTGCCGTCTTCTGGCTGGGACGCGACAGCTTTGTTCGCTTCTCGCCAATGGTATCGCTGCGCCGCATGGCCACCGAACACGGCACCGATAAAACCATCGCGCAAAAGCTCGCGCGCGTGGCGCGCATCCATTTCGCCCGTCAGCGCCTGGCCGCAGTCGGCCCGCGTCTGCCGGTGCGTCACGATCTGTTTAATAAGCTGTTGCAGTCGCAGGCTATCGCCAAGGCGGTAGAAGACGAAGCGCGCAGCAAGAAGATTTCGCAAGAAAAAGCGCAGCAGAACGCCATTGAGCTGATGGAAGAGATTGCGGCCGACTTCTCGTATGAGATGATCCGCCTGACCGACCGCGTTATCGGCTGGACCTGGAGCAAAATTTATCAGGGCATCAACGTCAGCGGCGGCGAACGCATTCGTCAGCTGGCGCTGGACGGGCACGGGCTGGTTTACGTTCCCTGCCACCGCAGCCATATGGACTATCTGCTGCTTTCTTACGTGCTTTATCATCAGGGGCTGGTGCCGCCGCATATCGCCGCAGGCATCAACCTTAACTTCTGGCCCGCTGGCCCGATCTTCCGCCGTCTCGGCGCGTTCTTTATTCGCCGCACCTTCAAGGGCAATAAGCTCTACTCCACCGTGTTCCGCGAATATCTGGGCGAGCTGTTCAGCCGCGGCTATTCAGTGGAGTATTTCGTCGAAGGCGGACGTTCGCGCACTGGCCGACTGCTCGATCCGAAAACCGGCACGCTGTCGATGACCCTCCAGGCGATGCTGCGCGGCGGCAACCGCCCGATTACCGTGGTGCCGGTCTATATCGGCTATGAGCACGTAATGGAAGTGGGCACTTACGCCAAAGAGCTGCGCGGCGCGGCGAAAGAGAAAGAAGGCTTTATGCAGATGCTGCGCGGCCTGAGCAAGCTGCGCAATCTGGGTCAGGGCTACGTGAACTTCGGCGAACCGCTGCCGCTGGTGAACTACCTCAACCGTCATGTGCCGGAGTGGCGCGACTCGATCGATCCGATTGTGGCGCAGCGTCCGCAGTGGCTGACGCCGGCGGTCAACGATATTGCGCAGCAGATTATGGTGCGCATCAATAACGCCGGCGCCGCCAACGCAATGAACCTCTGCGTGACCGCCCTGCTCGCCTCGCGTCAACGCTCGTTAACGCGAGAGCAGCTGCTGGAGCAGCTGGAATGCTATCTCGAACTGCTGCGCAATGTGCCCTATTCCGCAGATGCGACCGTGCCGGACATGACGCCGGAAGCGCTGCTGGAACACGCGCTGAACATGAACAAGTTCGAGACGGAAAAGGACAATATCGGCGATATCATCATCCTGCCGCGCGAGCAGGCGGTGCTGATGACCTATTACCGCAATAACGTTCATCACATGCTGGTGATGCCGTCGCTGATCGCCGCTATCGTGCAACAGCATCAGGCAATCTCGGCGGATGAGCTGCTGCGTCAGGTTACGGTGATCTATCCGCTGTTGAAGAGCGAGCTGTTCCTGCGCTGGGATAAAGCGGAGCTACCGCACCTGCTCCAGGCGCTGACGGCGGAGCTGGCGCGCCAGCAGCTGATCGTGATTGAAGGCGATATGATGCGCCTGAACGCGGGCCGTTTCCGCACGCTGCAACTACTGGCGGCAGGCATGCGCGAAACGCTGCAACGCTATGCGATCACCTTCTCTATCCTCAGCGCCAATCCGGCAATCAACCGCGGTTCGCTTGAAAAAGAGAGCCGCACGCTGGCGCAGCGCCTGTCAGTACTGCACGGCATCAACGCGCCGGAATTTTTCGATAAGGCGGTGTTCTCCACCCTGGTGCTGACGCTACGTGACGAAGGCTATATCAGCGACACGGGCGACGCCGCACTGGCGCAGACGCAGAACACGTCGCGCCTGCTGTCGGAGTTGATTACCAGCGACGTGCGTCAAACCATTGAAAACGCCGTAGCCCACAGCGGGCTGGCGACGCAGGTGTAAAAAAGACGCAAGCATAAAGAAAACGGGCGCCTCAGGCGCCCGTTTTTTTATCATCCAAAGATTATCGTGCGGCCGTCACCACTGACTGAACGGCAGCATATTCAGCGCAATGCCGATAAAAATCACCAGTCCGACATAGTTGTTATTCAGGAACGCCTGGAAACAGCGTTCGCGCTGCCGTTCGGCGATCAACTTCTGCTGATGCACAAAGAGCGCGCCGGCGATCAGCAGCGACCAGTAAAATGCGCCGTCCAGCCCCATACGCAGCCCCACCAGCGACAGCAGCAGCAGCGTAGAGAGCTGCAGCAGCCCGATAATCAGCTTATCAAAGCGGCCAAACAGGATCGCCGTCGACTTCACGCCGATTTTTAAATCGTCGTCGCGGTCAACCATGGCGTACTGGGTATCGTAGGCCACCGTCCAGCAAATGTTGGCGAAAAACAGCAGCCAGGCATTCAGCGGCACGCTGTCGCTGACCGCCGCCCAGCCCATTGGGATCGCCCAGCCGAAGGCCGCGCCCAGCACCACCTGCGGCAGATGGGTATAGCGCTTCATAAAGGGATAAACCCAGGCGAGCGCCAGTCCGGCGAACGACAGCCAGATGGTCAGCGCGTTCATGGTCAGCACCAGTCCAAACGACACCAGCGCCAGCACCACAAACAGCACCTTCGCCTCTTTTTCGCTGACCGCGCCGCTGGCGAGCGGGCGCATTTGAGTGCGTTTGACATGCCCGTCGATTTTTCGATCGGCGAAATCATTTACCACGCAGCCCGCCGCACGCATAAAAAAGACGCCCAGCACAAACACCAGCAACACCTGCAGCGGCGGCACCGCCTCGCCCGCCAACCATAATGCCCATAGCGTCGGCCAGAGCAGCAGCAGCGAGCCAATCGGTTTATCGATACGCATCAGGCGGCTCCAGGCCTGCAGCTTCGTCAGCGTCAGCCCTTTTTCTATATTACTCACGTGATTCTCCTGAGAGGCTTTGATAAAGCGGCGCAGCGGGTAAAAACAGTTCAGTCAACAATAGCGGCTTGCCCGATAAACGCAGGCGCGAGCGGCGTCCCCACTGTCCTGCGGCGATGCCGGGATCGATAAAGTCCCGCGTCAGGGTAGAGGAAGAAAAGAGATAGCGGCCCAACGGACGCGTGCCGAGCTGGCTCAACACCGATTCCGGCCCGTTTAGCGTCGATTCCGGCACCACCGTGCGGCCAGCCAGCCAGGGCACGCCGTCGCCGGAAAGAATAATCTCGCGCAGCCAGTAGCGCGGCTCCTGCGGCAGAAACGGCAGCTCCCCGGCAATCTCGTCTGCGGTGACGAAGCCTTCATTCAGGGGTTCAACGGTAACGTGCCGACAGTGACGTTCAAAGCGCTTCGTCATCGAATCCTCTTCCATCAGCCAGTCCAGCACGGCGGCGGAAAGCAGCGGTGACGAAGCGGGAAGCCATTCGATTGCGCGCAACAGGGAAAGCGCGTGATTCGACATACGGCATCTCCGGTAAAAAAACAGGTGTCATAGTGTAGCGCAGAGCCTCGCGCAGAACACGCGACGCAGTGGAAAAACCCGACGTTTAGCCAGCGAAAAAGGGTGCGCCTGTGGCGCACCAATCGTCCAGCAAGATCAGCACTATGGGGATGTTATCCCTTGCCTTTCACACTGCTGATAAAGGTCGCGCGGGCCGATGAAGAACCCAGGCGTTCCGCCTCGTTCATCAGCTTCAACGCTTTGTCGATATCGCCCGCTTTTACCGCCCTGCGGATGCCGTCGTTAAAATATTTTTCCGTGTCGTTCAGCATCGGCTCCGCTTTTGCCGCCGGTGTCGGCGCAGGGGCTGCGACCGGCGCCGGCGCGTTGTTAGCAGGCTGGCTCGTCGCCGCCGCGCTGCTGCCAACCACCACCGGTTTGGCGTTGTCGGATCCGAACAGCTTGCCGATCATGATATTGCCGCTGTTCTGCTCGCTCTTCACTTTCAGCGACAGGGTGCCGGTATTCACATGCTGCACCACCGGGTCCGGTACATCGGGAATGGCGTTGCTCGCCCCTTCCGCGTAAAGCTTGGCCGGATTGATCATGGTGGAAGTTTGCGCCAGGTCGCGCGTGGTGGTGTAGATCAGCAGGTAGATCTGTTTTTGTCCCAGCACCGGCGTCAGCTTCATCGTGCCTTCCAGACGGTTGGTGGCGACGATGCCGGGTTTCTGGTAGGTAAAATAGCTGCTGGGGAAAAAGGCGGCGGGCTGTAGCTGGCTGTCCAGCACCAGCACGTTCGGCGCGTAAACTTTGCGATCTTTCATCAGGCTGGCGAGCGTGACTTCCAGCGAACCCTGATCGGCGGGCAAGGCGATAGCGGCGACCGGGCCGCTGATATTGCCTTCGTTAAGGGCGACCGAACCGGCGTTCAGGACGATATCCTGGCTGACCGGCGGCGTCATCGGCAGCCAGGAAAGGCGCTGCAGCTTATCGGGCGACACGGACGGCGCCGTCGCCACGTTTTGCGGGTTGATGCTGGTGCTGGCGGCGAAGCCAGGCAGCACGGTGAAGCTCAGGGCCGGAAACAGGCAGAGCGCGAGCAGATGTTTTTTCATTTTTTTATCCTCAAGAGAAACCCGCCTCTCTCAGGCAATAGGGAGGCGGGCTAAGGCAGGACGCAGAGCCGACTACGCTCCTTTAACTTGTCTTATTACCACCAGGCTTCCATCTGAATGCCGAAAGAGAACTCATCGCTGTCGCCGCGGCTGAAGGTGTGCGCGGCGGTATCGCTATAGGCGACGCCTGCGGTGGTGCCCGGCAAATTGCCGACGTAGTTCTGATCGTTTTTCTGCGAAGAAGCGTAGCCCCATTTCTCATCCCACTTGGCGTAGGTAGCGAACACGCGGATGGCCGGACGCGACCAGATGCTGTCGCCCGCCTGCCACTGCTGGGCCAGGGTAACTTTATACTGGCTGTTGCGGTCGCCGGTGCGCTGCGATTTAACGTTGTCGTAGCCCGCTTCCAACAGGGTGCTCATGATCGGCGTCCATTTGTACATTGGGCGCACGCCCACGGTGTACCAGGTGGTGCCGTTGTTGTTGTCGCGATCCACATCCTGGTACATGCCGACATACATCAGGCTCCAGGTGTCGTTGAAGTCGATGGCGCCGTGGTCAATCACGCGAATCATCGAGCCGTTATTGTTCTCCGCAGTGCCCGGACGGCCGTTGCGGTTCTGCGTCATGGCGTCGGTGGCGTACTGCACGACAAACTTGTTCAGGCTGGTGCCGTAGAAGGTCTGGGTATGCTCCAGGGTCGCCATCCAGCCGTCGTTGGAGGCGTCTTCGTCATTCGGGCTGTAGCCGTCGGTGTCGTTGGCGCTACCGTAGTCAAAACCCAGCTCCAGCGCGCCGCCGGGGTTGACTTCCATGCCGCCGAGACGCACGTCAAAGATATCGTTGGCGCGATCTTTCGCCTGGCCGCGGGTATTGCCGGTCACGAAGGCTGAGGAGCCGCCAGCCTCGCTGCTGCGGGTAGCCGCCAGCGACAGCTTGCCGAAGCCGAGATCGATATCTTCGATACCGCCGCCAGGACCGGAGATATCCCAGTAGTAGAAGTCGATCATATGCACGTCGTGGCGTTTGTAGTAACGCTTACCGGCCCAGATATTGGCGCCCGGCAGCGCATCAAACAGGTTTTTACCCACTACGTTCATCTGACGCACGGCAGGCGAATCTTCTTCATAGTCATTCTGCTGCGATACGCTGTAGCCGATCATGCTGTCGACGTAGAAGCTTTTCTCGCCTTCTTTCCAGACTTCCTGACCCAGCTCGATTTCCGCATAGGTTTCGCATTCATTGCCGAGACGGTATTTGGAGTTGGCGCCGGTCGCCTGGAAACACTGTTGCTCGCCGCCGCTGCCGGTCCAGCCGATGCCGGAACGGGCGTAACCTTTAAAATCCACCGCGCTGGCGTGCGGTGCTACAACTGCGAGGGCCACTGCCACGGCCAGAGGGTACTTAGAGCGCGTTATCATCGCTGTTCTCCTGTTAACTTTCTGCTGTTGTTATGTGTGCTTCTACGCCGGGTTCGCTGTGTAACCGACGGCAGGCGCGTCCATCCTCACGGAACAGATGGCAGCGCTGTGGCGGCAGGCCGATGGCGTATTGGGCACCTTCTTCAACCAACACCACGTCGTTCTGGCGGTAAACCAGGTTCTGACGCAGCGCGGGGATTTGGATATGGATTTGCGTTTCGTGACCGAGCTGTTCGACGACCTGAACGGTGCCCTGCAGCGTGACGTCCGCCACTTCGCTGGGCAGCAGATGTTCCGGGCGAATGCCCAGCGACATATTGGCGCCGGGCTGCACGCCGGTGCTGTCGACCGGCAGCCAGACCTGCTGGCGATTAGGCAACTCAACCTGTACCTGATCGATGGCGATAGCGGTGACCTTGACCGGCAGGAAGTTCATCTTCGGCGAGCCGATAAAGCCGGCGACAAAGCGGTTCGCCGGATAGTGATAAAGCTCCAGCGGCTTGCCGACCTGCGCGATGCGGCCCCCTTCCAGCACCACGATTTTGTCCGCCAGCGTCATCGCTTCGACCTGATCGTGAGTGACGTAAATCATGGTGCGTTGCAGGCGCTTGTGCAGGCGGGAGATTTCAATGCGCATCTGTACGCGCAGCGCGGCGTCGAGGTTGGAGAGCGGCTCATCCAGCAGGAAAACCTGCGGCTCGGCCACCAGCGTGCGGCCGATCGCCACGCGCTGACGCTGGCCGCCGGAGAGCGCCTTCGGCTGCCGATCGAGCA
>OKNF01000091.1_pt1 | contig 26226 bp, 21 predicted proteins | sample 1613121 | NCBI WGS metagenome assembly OKNF01 (sample SAMN04436838, study PRJEB24849) | human gut metagenome | biome: human gut; feature: NICU; material: stool | host: Homo sapiens | place: USA: Saint Louis, MO | collected 2011-09-08
AACAGTTAATTCGTCAGCGATACTGGAAGCCCCTCTCGCGACCGGCAACAGTTAACTCGTCAACGATACTGGAAGCCCCTCTCGCGACCGGCAACAGTTAATTCGTCAGCGATACTGGAAGCCCCTCTCGCGACCGGCAACAGTTAACTCGTCAACGATACTGGAAGCCCCTCTCGCGACCGGCAACAGTTAATTCGTCAGCGATACTGGAAGCCCCTCTCGCGACCGGCAACAGTTAATTCGTCAGCGATACTGCCCATTCAGGAATGACTCATGCTGGCAAATAATGGTCCTCACCTGGCGCTGCGATAAAAACTATTGTGCCGTATAGCCGCCATCGACCAGTTGAAAACTGCCGGTAATAAACGAGGCGTCATCCGACAGCAGAAACAGCGCCAGCGACGCCACTTCCTCAGGACGACCCAGTCGCCCTACAGGATGCTCTCCCACCAGCCTGTGATACTGCAACTTTGTCAGCGGCGATAGCAGAGGCGTATCGATATAACCTGGCCCGATGGCGTTAATGCGCACGCCTTGTGCGGCATATTCCAGCGCCGCCGTCCTGGTCAACCCGATGACGCCATGTTTGGCAGCGACATAACCTGAAAAATTGGCACGGCTGACAGTACCGAGAATCGATGCCACGTTGACAATCGAGCCGCCGCCCGAACGCAGCAGCGCCGGTAACTGATATTTCATACTGTAAAATACGCCATTAAGGTTAACGGCAATGACATTATGCCAGTCGTCCAGGCTGTAATTAGCCAGCGGCGAGTTGCCGCCTCCGATACCGGCGTTGTTAACGGCAAGATGCAGAGCGCCAAACTGCTCCAGCGTGAAAGCGACGGATGCCTCCACCGATCGTGCATCGCTTACATCCTGATAAACCGGAACGGCGATGCCTCCGTTCTGGACAATTTCCATTGCTACCCTGGCTGCGTTCGCTTCATTCCGGTCCGCCACGACAACGCTGGCACCTTTTGCGCCCAGCTGGTGTGCGATCGACGCACCTATACCTGAACCGGCGCCTGTCACTATGGCGACTTTGTTTGCAAATTTTTTTATCATTCCCTGATCTCATCATTATGCCTGGCTCGTCAGGCGTTGTTTAACCCGGCGAACTGACCGAATGCCTGCGCACCAGCGTAGGGTTAAACGTATTGGTTACTTCCGGCAAAGGTTGATTATTCGCCAGTGCCAATGCCAGCTCCGCCGCCTGCTGCGCCATCGTCACGATGGGATAACGCACCGTGGTCAAACGCGGTCGTACATAGCGCGATACCAGCACATCATCAAAGCCGATGAGCGACATCTCCTCCGGCACGCGAATGCCGTTATCGCTCAGCACCGCCAATGCGCCCGCCGCCATCGAATCGTTATAACAGGCCACCGCGGTGAAATTTTTCCCACGTCCCAACAGCTCCGTCATCGCCTGCTCGCCACCTACCTCATCCGGCTCGCCAAACGCCACCAGCCGGTCATTGCAGGGCAGACTGTGCTCGCGCAGCGCATCGTAATAACCCTGCAAACGTTCTTCGGCATCGGAAATCGTGTGGGTAGAGCAGATAAAAGCGATCTGATCGTGTCCCTGCTGAATCAAATGACGCGTTGCAAGCCAGGCGCCGTAGCGGTCATCCAGCGCGATGCAGCGCTGCTGAAACGCGGGTAATGAGCGATTAATCAACACCATTCCCGGCATCTGCTGCATCAGCTTTTCCAGCTCCTCGTCCGGAATCTTCTTGGCATGCACCACCAGCGCCGCACAGCGATGACGCATCAGTTGCTCAATCGCCAGGCGCTCCTTCTCCTCATTATGATAGCCGTTGCCGATCAGCAGAAAATTGCCTGTCTGCCAGGCGATTTCATCCACCGCCTTCACCATCGCGCCAAAAAAGGGGTCGGAAACGTCGCCCACCACCAGACCAAGCGTCTCCGTCGACTGCTGCGCCAGCGCGCGCGCGTTAGCGTTGGGGTGATACTGCAACTCCTCCATGGCGCTAAAAACCGCCTGACGTGACGCGTCGCTGGCTTTAGGCGAGTTATTGATAACGCGTGAAACGGTGGCGACAGAAACGCCCGCCAGTTTGGCGACATCCTTTATCGTAGCCATGAATAGAACACCTTCCGGGGTAAACGTTTACACATAATGAAAGTGTTACGGAAAACCCCTGCAACTTCAACCAGACAGAATGCCAGCCCTGTCGCAAAGCGCGCTGAATATTGCACTTTTCATTTACATTCAGGAAAGGCTAACATGCCAGTCTGTCCTTTTGCTCAATGCTTGCCTGCGCCATGACCCTTAGAAAAGTACCGCATCTTGCCCACTGGGGCGCCTTTACCGCCGTAACGGAGCGTGGCCATCTTATCGGTTGCGAACCCTTTTTTGCCGACAGCAATCCCTCGCCTATGCTGCAAAGCATTCCGCAGCTGGTCTATTCCGATAAGCGCATCCGTCAACCGATGGTGCGTCGTTCCTGGCTAAAAGCGCGCGAAAACAGCGATCGCACCCTGCGTGGACGAGAAGATTTCGTCGCCGTCGACTGGGAAACCGCGCTTGATCTGGTGGCGGAAGAAAACCGCCGCGTGCGCGATCGCTACGGCGCCAGCGGCATCTTCACCGGATCGTACGGCTGGTCATCCGCCGGACGCGTCAACCATGCCCGAACCCTGGTACGTCGCTTCTACTTCAACGGCGGCGGCGGGGTGGATCAAATGGGCAACTACAGCTGGGGTGCGGCGCAGTTCTTCCTGCCCTACGTGATCGGCACCTGGATGCCGCTTACCGGACGCGTCACCGACTGGCCGAGCGTAATTGAACATGCGGAAGTGGTGTTAGCCTTCGGCGGGCTGGCGCTCAAAAACGCTCAGGTCGCCTCCGGCGGCGCGGGCGAACATACGCTGAAGCCCGCGCTCGAAAAGCTTGTGGCTAAAGGTACCCGCGTTATCAACGTCAGTCCGATGCGCGACGACTGCCCCGATTTCCTCAACGCCGACTGGATCGCCATTCGCCCCAATACCGACGTGGCGCTGATGCTGGCGCTGGGCTATGAAATTGAACGGCGCGGCGCGGCGGATACCGCCTTTCTTGCCAGCCACTGCGTCGGCTATCCGCAGCTGCGCGCCTATCTGTTGGGAGAGCGCGACGGCGTGGCGAAAACGCCCGCCTGGGCCAGCGCCATTACCGGCGTCCCGGCGGAGCGCATCGCCGAACTGGCGCGCCAGCTTATCGGCAAACGCAGCTTTATTACCTGTTCTTACGCGGTGCAGCGCGCGCATCGCGGCGAACAGCCCTACTGGATGATGATCGCGCTTTCGGCGATGCTGGGACAGCCAGGCTTGCCCGGCGCCGGTTTTTCCTTTGGTCACGGCTCGATGAACAGCGTCGGCAATCCGCGCATTGATACCCCCGCGCCGCTGCTGCCGACCGGCCCCAATCCTTCAGGCCTGGCAATTCCGGTGGCGCGCATCTGCGATATGCTGCTGCATCCCGGCGAAAGCTACGCTTTCCAGGGCGAAACCCACCGTTATCCCGATATTCACCTGATGCACTGGGCGGGCGGCAATCCGTTCCACCATCATCAGCAGCTTAACCGCCTGGTCGAGGGCTGGCAGAAACCCGATACGGTGATCGTGCAGGATATCGTCTGGACGCCAGCGGCGCAGATGGCGGATATCGTGCTGCCGGTCACTACCACGCTGGAGCGTAATGACATCGGCGGCTCCTCACGCGATCGCTTTGTCTTCGCAATGCATCAGGCGATCGCGCCGCAGCATCAGGCGCGTAATGATTTTGACATCTTCGCCGATCTGGCGGAGCGTCTCGGTTACCGCGAGCGCTTTACCGAAAACCGCGATGAAATGGCATGGATAGCGCATCTTTATCAGCAGTGCGGCGTCGCGCAACAGCGCAAAGGCGTTTACTGGCCGGAGTTTGAGGAATTTTGGCAGCGCGGCTATGTCGATGTGCCCGCCAGCGAGCGCGACTACGTCTTTATGGAAGATTTCCGCGCCGACGCGCAGGCTAACCCAATTAAAACCGGCAGCGGCAAGATCGAACTCTTTTGTCAGACCATTGCTGACTATCAGCTGGAAGACATGGCGGGGCATCCTGAGTGGCGCGCGCCGCAGGAGTGGCTGGGCAGCGAGCAGGCCAAAAAATTTCCGCTGCACCTGCTTTCGGTGCAGCCCGCCGATCGCCTGCACAGTCAGCTGGATGCAACGGCCAACGTGCAGAACAATAAAACCGCCGGTCATGAAACGCTGTGGATGCATCCGCAGGACGCCGCCGCGCGCGGCATCAGCCACGGCGATGAAATCGAAGTGTTCAATGAACGCGGCAGCATGCTGGCGGGCGTACAGCTGAACGATGGCCTGACGCCGGGCGTGGTGGTGACATCCACCGGCGCCTGGTTCGATCCCGGCTTTGGTCAGGAATGGCAACCCAGAGACCGCGCCGGCAATCCGAACGTGCTGACGCTCGACATCGGCACCTCGTCGCTGACCCAGGGACCGAACGCCATGTCCTGCCTGGTGGAGATACGCCGCGGGCAAACATTGCAAAATAGCTGATAAATCACATAGCTGGTTACATTTTGCGGGTAACTGTTGCGAATGATTGATAGCCGCCCGTCAATGCCCCTTGCTACATTTTAAGTCCCAGAGGTATTGATGGGTGAACATCAACAAGTTTATTGATTACACCAACCTGCGCAGATGCGCAGGTTTTTTTTGCCTGCCTTAAGGTCATGGACCATGCCCCGCATACAGAAGTTTCTTGGAAAAGACCAGATTAAAGCACCGTTCAATCCGTTTCGTTTTCGTCTGATTTGTCTTGGCGTACTGGGATGTATGGCCGTTCTGCTGGCGCGCGTCGCCGATCTACAGCTTATTAACCATCCTATGCTGGAACATGAGGCGGATCAGCGCTCGCTGCGCACGGTCACCATTCCCACCAATCGCGGCACCTTGCTGGATCGCAATGGCGAAACGCTGGCGCTCAGCGTACCTTCGCGCGATATCGTTGCCGACCCGCAGCGCGTGCTGGAGGCAAACCCGGCTTTTACCAGCGCCAAATGGGAATATCTCGCCAATGCGCTTAACGAACGGCCGGAGCAGATCGCGCAGCAGATCACCGCGAATCCGCATCGTCGTTTTCTCTATCTTGGGCGTAAGGTGGAGCTGGGCATCGCCAAAGATATCAGCCAGCTGCATCTGAAAGGCATCAGTACGGTCTATAACGACAGCCGCTTTTATCCAATGAGCGAAGCGGCCGCGCCGCTTATCGGCGTGGTCGGCGCTGACAATACCGGCCTGAATGGGCTGGAGAAGGGCTACGATAAGGTGTTGCAGGGGCAGCCGGGCGTGGAGAAATATCGCCAGGATCGCGAAGGCAATATTATCGCTATGATCGACTATCAGCCGCCGAAGCAGCCGCCTAACGTGCAGCTCAGTATCGATAAGTTCGATCAGTATACGCTCTACAGCAAGCTGCGCGATGGGGTGTTGCTGAACAAGGCGGATTCCGGCGCGGCGGTGCTGGTTAAAGTAGATACCGGCGAAATACTGGGTATGGCCTCTTATCCTTCCTTCAACCCCAACAACTACTCTGACGTTTCGCCAGAGCAGATGCGCAACGTGGCGATCAACGACAGTTTCGAACCGGGCTCCACGGTGAAGCCGCTGGTGGTGCTGGAAGGGCTGGAACGCGGGCTGGTACGTCCCGATTCGGTGCTGGATACGACGCCTTACAGCGTGAATGGCCACCTGATTCGTGACGTTGGTCACTGGCCGCGCCTGACGATGACCGGCATTCTGCAAAAATCGAGCGACATCGGCGTTTCGCATATCGCGCTGGCAATGCCCGCCGAGGCGCTGGTGAACACCTATCACGCTTTTGGCCTCGGTAAACCGACCGGCCTGGGTCTGACGGGTGAAAGCGTCGGCTATTTTCCGCTGCATCGTCAACGCTGGGCGGATATCGAACGCGCTACCTTTTCGTTTGGCTACGGGCTGCGCGTGACGCCGCTGCAAATCGCGCGTGAATACGCCACGCTGGGCAGTTTCGGCGTCTACCGTCCGCTCTCTATCACCAAAGTGACGCCGCCGGTTATCGGCAAGCAGGTCGCCAACCCGGAAACGGTGAAAACCGTGGTGCATATGCTGGAAAGCGACGTGCTGCCAGGCGGCACCGGCATCCGCGCGGCGGTGCCCGGCTACCGGCTGGCCACTAAAACCGGTACGGCGGAAAAGATGGGCCCCAGCGGCAAGTATGACGGCGGCTATGTGAACTACACGGCGGGCGTGGCGCCAGCCAGTAATCCGCAGGTGGCGCTGGTGGTGATGATTAACCATCCTACCGCAGGCGATCACTTCGGCGGTTCAGTCGCAGCGCCGATCTTCGGCAATATTATGGGACCGGTACTGAAGCATATGAATATTGCCCCGGATGCGCTGGTGAACAGCGCGCATTAAAACGGGATGAGCGGAGGGGGAGGAGATCTTCTCCTCCGCTTGACGGTAAGCAAATAAGCGCTTCGTGAGATGGCTATATTTATCAGAACGGACTGAGGATAATGCCAGCCTGTTGATATATACCGTTACGCCGCCCCAGCGTCGTCTGCCTGAATGCCGCTGCTTTTTATGAGATGAAACCGTTACGAGAAGCGATTATTAAAATCCGCGCTTAGCGATGATATAGCCATTGAAGCTAACGCTGCGCTCGTCATCGTTCATAATAAGTGAAACGATGGTTATGTTGTGTTTATGCTGGTGATTAACAAAAGTATATAGCACTATTAAATTTTGCGCGTTTGACTCGGTATAGATTTATTTGTACCTGCTTTCTGGAAAGAAATGTGTTGGTTCGAAATGATAACTTTGGCGGGCTTAAACTTCAGCAAGCTTGTCGCTAACTTTGGACTTACTTAATAATTTTAATTCTGATAATTGCCAGACGCCATCTTTTTCAAACATATTTTCTTACGTCATAAACCCATGTCATGATTATCATCCTTAACTAAAGGGCGCGTCGCGCCCTGTGTGTCCAGTGAAGGCAGGTGACAGGGATTTAAGCTCGCTCTTTCCAGCTGTCAGCATGCTGAATATTGCCGTCGCAATATTTCCAGGTGATTTTTTCATAGCGCAGCGTGACCGACGCCAGATGATTCTGGTTAGTGACCTCTTAATATTATGCATTATGGGGCAAACCGAAACGATCTTCACGTTTTCCAGCAGCATATTAAAATACTCCTCCTCCTGTCCGGCATGATTAATGCGATACCATTTTATTTCCGCGCTTTTTAACGTCTGCCCGCTGGAAACGGCTTTATAGAGATAAGGACTGGACGAGTCGAACTCCTTTTCAAACGCCTGCGGGCTATGAAGGCGTGTGCCGGTGAGCTTTCCCGTATGGCTGTCCGTCGGGATGCTCAGGGCATGCATAAAACTAAGCACTTCAATGCTGCTTCCCGATTGTATACGTCAACGGAACCTTTAATATCTGCGCCACCCTCAACTTTAAGCTATAAATAAGCGGGGAACGCCATGATTAATGCCTTTTAATTAAGAGAAGGCGGTATGCGGCTATTTTTTATGAAATTAATATTCTCGTGTAAAATCCTGGCGACAGATAACAAAAAAGAGTCTTCATATAAGAGGTTTCGTTAAGCGTTTATTTGATTAAATCAGGCCGAATAAAAGAGCGAATATATTAATTGTATTGTAATTGTTTTATAAAATACTTTTAGAGAAATAGCGCCTTCGTAGCGGACCAACGCCATGTCATATAAAATTTTCGTCCGTTGGCGTTGAGTTCAGCAGATCTTTGCTGCATGGTGATAACCAGATTTTTGGCTGCTAAGGAGCTGGCATGCTTTTTAACCTGTTTCGTTTTCTGTTTCGTTTACTGTGGCGCGTGCAGCTGCGCGGCGATCTCTCCGGTCTGCATAAGGAGAAAGTGCTGATCGCGCCTAATCACGCCTCTTTCCTGGACGGCATGCTGCTGGCGCTGTTCCTGCCGGTCAAACCGGTTTTCGCCGTTTACTCTGACATCAGCGATAAATGGTTTATGCGCCTGATTAAGCCGCTGGTGGATTTTGTGCCGCTCGATCCCACCCGGCCTATGTCGATCAAATATCTGGTGCGCACGCTTAACGAAGGCCGGCCGGTGGTGATCTTCCCTGAAGGGCGCATCACCGTTACCGGCTCCCTGATGAAGATCTACAGCGGCGCTGGCTTTGTGGCGGCGAAATCGCAGGCGACGGTGGTGCCGATGCGTATCGAAGGCGCGGAGTTTACCCCTTTCGGTCGTCTCGGCGGCGTCTTTAAGCGCCGCCTGTTTCCGCGCATCACCCTGACGCTGCTGCCGCCTACGCGGATTCCGATGCCGGACGCGCCGCGCGCCCGCGATCGCCGTATATTGGCCGGCGAGCATCTGCATCATATTATGATGGAGGCGCGCATGGCGGTGCGCCCGCGTGAGACGCTGTTTGAAGCGTTCCTGAACGCCCGCACGCGCTACGGCTGGTTCAAGCCCTGTATTGAAGACATTAATTTCGCACCCGATAGCTACACCGGCCTGCTGAAAAAATCGCTGGGCGTCGGACGCATCCTGGAGCGCTATACCCAGCCCGGCGAATATATCGGTCTGCTGCTGCCCAACACCACCGTGACCGCCGCCGCCATCTTCGGCGCCACGCTGCGCGCGCGTATTCCGGCGATGCTTAACTACACCGCTGGCGTCAACGGTCTCGCCAGCGCGGTGGCCGCCGCGCAGATCAAAACCATTTTCACCTCGCGTCAGTTCCTGGAGAAAGGCAATCTGTGGCATCTGCCGCAGGGTACGCCGCAGGTGCAGTGGATCTACCTGGAAGATTTAAAAGATACCGTTACCGGCAAAGATAAGCTCTGGATACTCGCGCATCTGCTGGCGCCGCGTCATGCGATGCTGCCGCAGAAAGCGGAGGATGCGGCGATGGTGCTGTTTACTTCCGGCTCCGAGGGCAATCCCAAAGGGGTGGTTCACTCCCATAAAAGCCTGCTGGCCAACGTCGAACAGATCCGCACCGTGGCCGATTTCACCCCGCGCGATCGTTTCATGGCCTCGCTGCCGCTGTTTCATGCTTTCGGCCTGACCGTTGGGCTGTTCACGCCGTTGATGACCGGCGCGCAGGTTTTTCTCTATCCCAGCCCGCTGCATTATCGCATCGTGCCGGAGCTGGTCTATGACCGTAACTGCACGGTGCTTTTCGGCACTTCGACCTTCCTCGGCAACTATGCCCGCTTCGCCAACCCTTATGACTTCGCGCGCCTGCGCTATGTCGTGGCTGGCGCGGAGAAGCTCCAGGAAGGCGTACGCCAGATTTATCAGGATCGCTTCGGCATCCGCATCCTGGAAGGCTACGGCGTGACCGAATGCGCGCCGGTGGTGGCGATTAACGTGCCGATGGCGGCGAAACCGCATACAGTTGGCCGCCTGCTTCCGGGCATGGATTCGCGTCTGATGTCGGTGCCGGGCATCGAGCAGGGCGGTCGGCTGCAACTGCGCGGACCGAATATCATGAAAGGCTATCTGCGCGTTGAGCGTCCCGGCGAGCTGGAGCCGCCGATGGCGGACAACGGCGAAGGCGTGATGGAGCCGGGCTGGTATGATACCGGCGATATCGTCAGCTTCGATGAGGGCGGCTTCTGCCAGATTCAGGGCAGGGCGAAACGCTTCGCTAAAATCGCCGGCGAGATGGTCTCGCTGGAGGTGGTGGAGCAGATCGCGCTGAAGGCCTCGCCGGAGAAACAGCACGCCGCCACCCTCAGGCCGGACGGCAATCGCGGCGAAGCGCTGGTGCTGTTCACTACCGACGGCGAGCTGCAACGCGATCGTCTGCAACAGGCGGCGCGCGAGCTGGGCGCGGCGGAGCTGGCGGTGCCGCGTGATATTCGCTTCCTGAAACAGCTGCCGCTGCTTGGCAGCGGCAAGCCCGACTTCGTCACTCTGAAAAAAATGGTGGAAGAAGAATGAAGCTCCCCGGTAACGACTCCTCGTTAATGTCACGCGGCATGCTGGCGGTTATCGTCGCCCAGTTCTTCTCCGCCTTCGGCGATAACGCATTGCTGTTCGCTACGCTGGCGGTGCTGAAAAATCAGCTCTGGCCCGACTGGAGTCAGCCGGTATTGCAGATGGTCTTTGTCGCCACCTATATCCTGCTGGCGCCTTTTGTCGGGCAGATGGCTGACAGCTTTGCCAAAGGCCGCGTCATGATGCTGGCGAACGGGCTGAAGCTGCTGGGCGCGCTGGCGATCTGCATCGGCCTGAATCCCTTTATCGGCTATGCGCTGGTGGGCGTCGGCGCGGCGGCCTATTCACCGGCGAAGTATGGCATTCTCGGTGAGATCACCCGCGGCGAACAGCTGGTGAAAGCGAACGGCCTGATGGAAGCCTCGACCATCGCGGCGATCCTGCTGGGATCGGTGGCGGGCGGCGTGCTGGCGGACTGGAGCCTGCTGGCGGCGTTGAGCATCTGCGTGCTGACCTATGCGCTGGCGGTGGTGGCAAACCTGTCGATACCGAAGCTGGCGGCGGCGCGGCCAGAACAGAGTTGGCATCCACTGGCGATGGCGCGCAGTTTCTTTCAGGCGACACGGCAGCTATGGCGCAATGGCGAAACCCGTTTTTCGCTGGTGGGTACCAGCCTGTTCTGGGGCGCCGGCGTGACGCTGCGTTTTCTGCTGGTGCTGTGGGTGCCGGTGGCGCTGGGCATTACCGACAATAAAACGCCAACGCTGCTGAATGCGATGGTCGCTATCGGGATCGTTATCGGCGCGGCGGCGGCGGCAAAGCTGGTGACGCTGAAAACCGTCGGACGCTGCATGCCCGCCGGAGTGTTGATCGGCGTTGCGGTGGTTCTCTTCGCATTACAGCATACCCAGGCGAACGCTTATGCGCTGCTGATCCTTATCGGCGCGCTGGGAGGCTTCTTTGTTGTGCCGCTGAATGCGCTGTTGCAGGAGCGCGGCAAGCAGACGGTCGGCGCTGGCAACGCTATCGCAGTGCAGAACCTCGGTGAGAACAGCGCGATGCTACTGATGCTGGGCCTCTATTCGCTGGCGATTAGGCTGGGTGCGCCGCCGGTGGCGACGGGCGTCGGCTTCGGCGTGCTGTTTGCGCTGGCGATCGCTGTACTGTGGGGCTGGCAGCTGGCGCAAAAGCGCCATTAACAGTAAAAGCGGCGGGAAACGTAGCTTTTATTTAATCAGGAAAGCAGGAACGTGTAATGAATGGCAGCAATGCAGTTCAGTATCCTGTCCCACGGGACTGGCAAATGTTTGAACGGCTTTGTCTGGCGTTACTGAGTGATATTTACGCCACTAAATTTCAGCGCTGGGGACGCAGCGGGCAACGCCAGGATGGTATCGATATTTATGGCAAAACGCTGGAAGGGGCGATCGCAGCTCAGTGCAAAGGTCGCCAGCAGGGTGTAGGGAAAAGACTACGAAAAAGCGATATCGATAACGTCTGTAAGGAAATCGATAACGGCCACGTCAGGGTTGATAAAATCCTCGTGTTAACGACTCTGCCCGATGACGTAGCGCTGCATCAATATGCATCACAGCTTTCATTGAAACGGCAAGCGGCGGGGCAACCGTCAATCAGCATATGGGGATGGGATACTATCTCCGACTATATAGGCAACAGCCCGCGCGTGCAGCGCAGCTTCTATGGCTCCTGGTTTCATAAAAGCACTCTGCGGCAGCGTGTCGTGGCGGCAGGTGTTGTTATCGTAATGGTTGGTCTGGTCATTTTCGCTGTCCAGGCAGGCTGGCAGCGTTACGGGCAGGCAAGACTGAATAGTATCCAGCAGCAGACGTCTGTTTTGCAGTCGCTACAGCAGTTCAATAGGCAGACCGGCGCGCTACAGCAAGCCTGGCATGATTGCGAGCGGCTGCTGGCGCCGCAAATTTTACTTTTCAGCTGGGATTTGCAACGGCATTGCATCGCGCCCGTTAAGCAGCATTTGGATAAATCTGATGCCCTGCTGGAAAACAGCAGCGTAGCGCTGCCTGCGGAAATATGGACTGAGTTAAATAAACAGCTACAGCTGATGCATGAAGATTATCGCCAGCTGCTTATTGCCAGTGAAGCAACGACCAACGCAGAAAAAGATATTATCAATAGCTGGCAACAACAGTGCCTGATAAAGCATCCCGATAACGCCTTTTATGTCGAGAAACAGAAAAGCGCGCGCGACGCTTTTACCTGGGCTGTCGATCAGCAAAGCCGGCTCTATTTTCTAATGCGTGATTTTATGCTGCCGGGAATGGCGTCAATGAAAGCCAGAGTTCAGAGCCTGGCACGGCAACAAATGGATCGTGCCGCGCCTGCCGCCATGATTGAAGAGGCCAACCAGCTGCCGCTGTTGCTGCAACAGCGCAATGATTACCACTTTCAACCGCAGCCCTCGCCTTTTACGCTGGCGGTGACGAAGATCTGGAGTGCGCGCACGATTAAAATTTCCGGTGAAGACACGCCCGATATAGTAGAGGATTTACGCTGGAGACAGCTCTATGCGAGAGCGCTGGTAATGAGCCTGGCGGGGAAAAAACGCGAAATCGAGAATCTGATTCAATGCGGTCTGTTAAAGCCTGAAGCGCGCAAGTGGATTGATAAACCGCAGTTTCCCGCCGAGGAGCAAGCAGCGGATTAAACGGGCGCAGCGGTTAGCGCTGCGCCCTGGCGTTGTTTTTACGGCGCCGGATAGGTATAGCGGCGGTGAATCGCTTCCAGCTGCTCCAGCACTTCGCTGCTGAGCGTCAGCTGATAACTGTCGATATTGCTTTGCAGCTGCTCAAGGGTGGTGGCGCCCAGCAGCGTGCTGGCGACGAAAGGCTGCTGACGCACAAAAGCCAGCGCCATCTGCGCCGGGTCGAGGCCATGCCTGCGCGCCAGATCGACATATTCCGCAATCGCCAGCTGCGACTGCTCGCCGCTGTAGCGCGTAAAGCGGCTGAACAGCGTATTGCGCGCGCCAGCCGGACGGGCGCCGTTGAGGTATTTGCCGCTCAGCGTGCCGAAAGCGAGGCTGGAATAGGCGAGCAGCTCTACGCCCTCATGCTGGCTGATCTCCGCCAGTCCGACTTCAAAGCTGCGGTTCAGCAGGCTGTAGGGATTCTGGATAGAGACGATGCGCGGCAGCTCATGCTTTTCCGCCAGCTGCAAATAGCGCATCACGCCCCACGGCGTTTCATTCGATACGCCCACATAGCGGATCTTGCCGGCGCGCACCTGCTCGGCCAGCGCTTCCAGCGTTTCCAACAGCGTCACCGGCACGCTGCTGTCGGTGTACTGATAGCCCAGCTTGCCGAAACAGTTAGTCTGGCGCTGCGGCCAGTGCACCTGATACAGGTCGATATAGTCGGTGTTGAGGCGTTTCAGGCTTGCTTCCAGCGCCACGCGAATATTCTTGCGATCCAGCACCTGCCCAGGGCGGATGCCAGCATCGTTGCCGCGCGACGGGCCAGCGACTTTGCTCGCCAGCACAATTTTGTCGCGGTTGCCGCGCGCTTTCAGCCAGCTGCCGATATATTGCTCGGTTAAGCCCTGCGTTTCCGGGCGTGGCGGGACGGGGTACATTTCCGCAGTGTCGATCAGGTTGATGCCGCAACTAACGGCCAAATCCAGCTGTGCATGGGCGTCGGCTTCGCTGTTTTGTTCACCAAACGTCATGGTTCCCAGGCCCAGCTGGCTGACTTCCAGCGTACTATGGGGGATACGGTGATAGTGCATTTGCCGGCTTCCTTTTATCATTATGGAAAGAATCTTGGCGGCGCCCGTACAACAAAAAGCGTGGCGCACTGCTGCGACTATAGCGGTCGCTGACGAGAGGGGAAAGAGAAGAGTGATGTTTACGGTTGCGATAAGCGCCGAAGAAAAAAGCGTCGGCGCTTACGGATGATTAACGCTCAATAATAGAGGAAACTTCATCGCCGTTAATCTGCAATTCATTGCCAGCCTGATCGGTATATTTTACCAGCCCGGTATCTTTATCAATTTCCGGTTTACCGTCAGTCAAAATCATATGACCATCTTTGGTCGCCATCACATAATTACTGCTGCAACCGCTTAACAGCAACATTATTGACACGGCAGCCGCGCCCATTATCCGCTTCATTGCCAGTTTTCTCCTGCCTGTTCAACACAACTAAACAGTGTAGTAATAAAACATCGGCTGCCCAGGATTAATCGCATAATTCCGAAAAGTGAAAAAGCGAAAATATCCGGCCGTAGCCGGACAGGAGAATGACAGGTTTACTGCGGGGCTTTTTTGCTGCGCATCAAATTCAGGCACTCTACGGCCATTGAGAAGAACATGGCGAAGTAGATATAGCCTTTCGGCACATGAATATTGAAGCTTTCCAGAATCAGCGTGAAGCCGACCAGAATCAGGAAAGCGAGCGCCAGCATTTTGACGGAAGGATGACGATCGACGAACTCGCCGATGCTTTTCGCAGCGAACATCATCACGCCCACGGCGATAATGACCGCCGCCATCATAATAAACAGGTGATCGGAGAGGCCCACGGCCGTGATAACGGAATCGAGGCTGAAGATAATATCCAGCACCATGATTTGCGCGATGGCGCCGACAAAGGAGTGAACGTTGGTTTTATGCTCCTCGCTGCCGCCTTCGATGCTTTCATGGATCTCCATGCTCGACTTCCACAGCAGGAACAGCCCGCCGCCCAGCAGAATCAAATCGCGCGCGGAGAAAGGATGATCCATCAGGGTAAACAGCGGATTGGTCAGCTTCACTACCCAGGCGATAGAGGCAAGCAGGCCGAGGCGCATAAGCATCGCGCCCATCAGGCCGATACGACGCGCGCTGTTCTGCTGATTTTTCGGGAGTTTGGCGACAACCAGAGAAAGAAAAATAATATTGTCGATGCCCAGCACGATTTCCAGAATGGTGAGCGTGCCGAGAGCCAGCCAGGCATTGGGATCTGCAATCCAGTCGAACATTGTAACATCGCATCCTAAACGAAAGATAAACGATGATTATACGCATCGTCTTTCGTCTGGGAAATGTTAAAGCAAAAAATGGCGCGCCAGCAGCGGGGCGGTAAAGCTTTTCTTCAGATAAAAGCCGCGCGGCAGCGTCATGATTGGTTCGCCATGTTCACCGATACCTTCGGTCAGCGCTTTGCTGTTGGCCGCTTTCGGACGTATCTGCAACACTTCGCCGTGGCGGGCGGTGATGCGCTCTACCTGACCGAGCACCATCATATCCATCAATTCTTCCCAGTCGCGCCGCAGCAGATCTTCCTCTTCCGGCGAGGGGCTCCAGAGCAGCGGCGCGCCGACGCGGCGCGTCGCCAGCGGCAGCGCGCGATCTCCCTCAACCGGAATCCACAACACGCGCGCCAGCTTATGGCGTACATGACTGTTCTCCCAGGTGACCCCGCTGTTGCCGGTGAGCGGCGCGACGCAGACGAAGGTGGTCTCCAGCGGACGGCCCTGCGCGTCAACAGGAATGGTTTTCAACTCTACGCCAAGATGGGCGAAATCGCGTTCCGGCTTGCTGCCGGCGCTGGCGCCTAAATGTATCTCCAGCAGCATGCCGACCCACCCTTTATCGCGGCGCAAATCGGCGGGCGTTGGAATGCCCGCCTGCTGGGCCAGCTCGCTCAGCGTATAGCCAGCCAGCGCCTGCGCGCGCGTCAGCAGTTCCGCTTCATTTTCGGGTGGCGCTGATAAAAACCGTGTCGTCATAAAAAGCCTGTTAGTTGATCAAAAAATAACCATCTCTGTTTTGCCTGTCGGCGGCGGTCTCACAGAAGAAAAAGCGGGGGAATAATAGCATGATTACCCTTGGGTTTTTATCTGGACGATCCTGCGACGCGGCAAAGGGCCGTACTGTTTTACCCACATTGTCACCGACAATGAACAGGATCTTACCCGTAGTTATCCACAGAAAACTGGGATAACTCAGTTTTTTCGCACATACTGGTTCCATTTACAGCCTTGACGGAGGCTCTTTTTGCTGGGTGAGGCCATTTTGTGCGTAACTTTATGGCATATTCTGTGGATAAAAACATCGGTGTTTGATCTTTCGCCAGTAAAGGATCTTTTTATCTTTTGAAGCCGGGTCGGGAATCGATCACGGCCTGGGTTTGATATTTAATTTATTGATATTAAATCTATTTTATAGAAGATCTTACGGCGGGCAATGACGGTTTTTTGCAGCTTTTCCCGGCCGTTTACCATGTTCTGCACAAAGCTATCCACAGAAAAAGTGAATAAAATGGGATGTTTTAGCCGGTCTCTGTTTATAACTATGATGAAATCTGTGAGTTATCCCAATGTTATGCGTTATGCACAGCCGCAAGCAGTGGTTTACCGCCTGTAAGGAGTATGAAACAATCAGACTATCTGAATTTCAGTTTGAGGTAGTCCCGTGATCGACGATGATGGCTACCGCCCAAATGTTGGTATTGTAATCTGTAACAGGCAGGGGCAGGTATTATGGGCCCGGCGTTTCGGACAGCATTCCTGGCAGTTCCCGCAGGGGGGCATCAATCCAGGAGAAACTGCGGAACAGGCTATGTACCGTGAACTCTTTGAAGAAGTCGGTTTGCACCGTAAAGATGTCCGCCTGCTTGCTTCTACCCGAAACTGGTTACGTTATAAGTTGCCAAAACGTTTGGTGCGTTGGGACACGAAGCCGGTATGTATCGGCCAGAAACAGAAGTGGTTTCTTCTGCAGTTGATGTGCAATGACGCCGATATCAACATGCAAACCAGCAGCACGCCGGAATTTGACGGCTGGCGCTGGGTCAGCTTTTGGTATCCTGTTCGTCAGGTGGTCTCGTTTAAGCGCGATGTTTACCGCCGCGTAATGAAAGAGTTTGCCAGCGTCGTCATGCCGCTGCAGGAGAGTGCAACGCAGCGCAATTCGCCTGCTTATCGACGAAAAAGAGGTTAAGCCACGCTGATGATGCTGACTCAGTTGCGTGAGATTGTAGAGAAAGTGGCGGCCGCGCCGCGTCTGGATGAGGCGTTGGAGATCCTGGTGAACGAAATCTGTTTCGCCATGGAAACCGAAGTCTGCTCTATTTATCTCGCCGATCACGATCGTCGTTGCTATTACCTCATGGCGACGCGCGGGCTGAAAAAGCCGCGCGGCAAGATCGTCACGCTGGCATTCGATCAGGGCATCGTCGGGCTGGTAGGGCGACTGGCGGAACCGATCAACCTCGCCGACGCGCAGAGTCATCCCAGCTTCAAATTCATTCCTTCGGTTAAAGAGGAACGTTTCCGCTCCTTCCTCGGCGTGCCGATCATTACGCGCCGCCAGCTGCTTGGCGTGCTGGTAGTGCAGCAGCGCGAACATCGTCAGTTTGACGAAAGCGAAGAATCTTTTCTGGTGACGCTCGCCACGCAGATGGCCACGCTGATCACTCAGTCCCAGCTCAGCCAGCTGTTCGGCCACTTCCGTCAGAAGCGCGTGCGCGCGCTGGCGGCGGCGCCTGGGGTCGCGGTCGCGCCCGGCTGGGTCGACAATACTCAGCCTTCTCTGGAGCATGTGTTCGCCGCCTCGACGCTGGATGTCGCGCGCGAGCGCGAGCGGCTATCGCTGGCGATGGGCGAGGCGAGCAATGAATTCCGCCGCTTCAGCAAGCGCTTCAGCGCCAGCGTGCAGAAAGAGAGCGCCGCCATTTTCGATCTTTACTCCCACCTGCTTAGCGACGCGCGCCTGAAACAGGATCTCTTTGCCGAGATCGAGGGCGGATCGGTCGCTGAATGGGCGGTGAAAAAGGTTATTGAGAAGTTCGCTGCGCAGTTCGCCAGCCTGCAGGACAGCTACCTGCGCGAGCGCGCGGGCGATTTGCGCGTGCTGGGTCAGCGCCTGCTGTTCCACCTTGATGATACGTTACAGGGCACCAATGCCTGGCCGGAGCGCTTTGTGCTGGTGGCGGACGAGCTGACGGCCACCACGCTGGCGGAGCTGCCGCAGGAGCGTCTGGCGGGCGTGGTGGTGCGCGACGGTGCCGCCAACTCGCATGCCGCGATCCTGGTGCGCGCGATGGGCATCCCGACGGTGATGGGCGCCGATATTCTGCCGGAAATGCTCGATAAGCGGTTGCTGATCGTCGACGGCTACCGCGGCGAACTGCTGATCGATCCTGAACCGGTGCTGATCCATGAGTATCAGCGGCTGGTCAGTGAGGAGAACGCGCTAAGCCGGCTGGCGGAAGATGACGTCGAACAGCCTGCCGAGCTGAAAAGCGGCGAACGTATTCAGGTGATGCTGAACGCGGGCCTCAGCGCCGAACATGAGCAGGCGATGGACAACTGGGTGGACGGCATCGGCCTCTACCGCACCGAAATCCCTTTTATGCTGCAAAACGGCTTCCCGTCGGAAGAGGAGCAGGTGGCTCAGTATCAGGGAATGCTACAGCTGTTTCTGAATAAGCCGGTGACGCTGCGCACGCTCGATATCGGCGCCGACAAGCAGCTGCCCTATATGCCGATCAGCGAGGAGAACCCCTGTCTGGGTTGGCGCGGCATCCGCCTGACGCTCGACCAGCCGGAGATTTTTCTCGTGCAGGTGCGCGCCATGCTGCGCGCCAACGCCGCCAGCGGCAACCTCAGCATTCTGCTGCCGATGATCACCAGCATCGACGAGATCGACGAGGCGCGACGCCTGATCGATCGCGCCGGGCAGGAAGTGGAGGAGATGCTCGGCTACGACATCCCCCGACCGCGCATCGGCATTATGATCGAGGTGCCTTCCATGCTGTTTATGATCCCGCACCTGGCGTCGCGCGTTGATTTCGTCTCGGTCGGCACCAACGATCTGACGCAGTATCTGCTGGCGGTGGATCGCAACAACACGCGCGTGGCGAATCTCTACGATTCGCTGCATCCGGCGATGCTTCACGCGCTGAAATCGATCGCCGAATCGGCGCGCCAGGCACAGATTGACCTCTGTCTGTGCGGCGAGATGGCGGGCGATCCGATGTGCGTGGTGCTGCTGGTCGGACTCGGCTATCACCATCTGAGCATGAACGGCAAAAACGTGCCGCGCGTGAAGTATCTGCTGCGCCATATCGAGCGTGAAGAGGCGCAGGCGCTAAGCGAACGCAGCCTGCAGGCGCAAACCGCCACCGAAGTGCGTCATCAGGTCGCCGCCTTTATGGAAAGGCGCGGTCTGGGCGGGCTAATCCGCGGCGGTCGCTGAGGCGATTTATCCGCGTTTACATTTCCATAAACCTGCCGGAAAACGGCTATGCTATCATGCCCGGCCGGTTTTTCCTGGCTGAGAGGCGCTGCGCTTTTCGCGGCGCGCATGGAGTGAACTATCCATCGTCCAGCCCATGGACGGATGACAATAATGGTGAAAGATGAATAGCTACCTGGCTTTCCCCCAATTCGATCCGGTGATCTTCTCCATCGGACCCCTCTCCCTGCACTGGTACGGCCTGATGTATCTGGTCGGGTTCGTGTTTGCGATGTGGCTGGCGGTACGACGTGCCAACAAGCCCGGCAGCGGCTGGAAAAAAGAGGAAGTGGAAAACCTGCTCTATGCGGGCTTCCTTGGCGTGTTCCTTGGCGGACGCATCGGCTATGTGCTGTTTTACAACCTGCCGCTGTTTCTTGATAACCCGCTCTATCTGTTTAAAGTCTGGGATGGCGGCATGTCGTTCCACGGCGGCCTGATTGGCGTGATCGTCGTGATGCTGTGGTTCGCGCACCGCACCAAACGCAACTTCTTCCAGGTCTCCGACTTTATCGCGCCGCTGATCCCGTTCGGGCTGGGCGCCGGTCGACTGGGCAACTTTATCAATGGTGAACTCTGGGGCCGCGTGGCGCCGGACCTCTCCTGGGCGATGCTGTTTCCCGGCTCGCGCAGCGAAGATGTGGCGCTGGTAGCGACCCATCCTGAATGGCAGTCGCTGCTGGCGACGTACGGCGTGCTGCCGCGTCACCCTTCGCAGCTCTATGAGCTGGCGCTGGAAGGTGTGGTGCTGTTCACCATCCTTAACCTGTTTATCCGCAAGCCGCGCCCAATGGGCAGCGTTTCCGGTCTGTTCTTAATCGGCTACGGCGCGTTCCGCATTATCGTGGAGTTCTTCCGTCAGCCCGATGCCCAGCTGGGCCTGTTCGGAGGTATCAGCATGGGACAAATTCTGTCGGTGCCGATGATTCTGGCCGGCGTGATTATGATGATTTGGGCGTACCGTCGTCGTCCGCAGCTACAAACAGGTGAACAAAAATGAAGCAGTATCTGGCGTTAATGGAAAAAGTGCTGAATGAGGGCACGCCGAAAAACGATCGCACCGGCACCGGCACGCTGTCGATTTTCGGCCACCAGATGCGTTTCAATTTGCAGGAAGGTTTTCCGCTGGTCACTACCAAGCGCTGTCATCTGCGCTCAATTATTCATGAACTGCTCTGGTTCCTGAATGGCGATACCAATATCGCGTACCTCAAAGAAAACAACGTCTCGATTTGGGACGAGTGGGCCGACGAAAATGGCGATCTGGGGCCGGTCTACGGTAAGCAGTGGCGCAGCTGGGGCGCGGCGGATGGCCGTCAGATCGACCAGCTGGCGAAGGTGTTGGATCAGCTGAAAAACGATCCTGATTCGCGCCGCATTATCGTCTCTGCCTGGAACGTCGGCGAGCTGGACCAGATGGCGCTGGCGCCGTGCCACGCCTTCTTCCAGTTCTACGTCGCGGACGGCAAGCTCTCCTGCCAGCTCTATCAGCGCTCCTGCGATGTGTTCCTCGGCCTGCCGTTCAACATCGCCAGCTACGCGCTGCTGGTGCATATGATGGCGCAGCAGTGCGATCTGGAGCCGGGCGATTTCGTCTGGACCGGCGGCGACACGCATCTCTACAGCAACCATCTGGAGCAGGCGCGCCTGCAGCTGACCCGCGAGCCGCGTCCGCAGCCGAAGCTGGTAATCAAACGCAAGCCCGCCTCGCTGTTTGACTACCGCTTCGAGGATTTTGAGATCGAAGGCTACGATCCGCACCCGGCCATCAAGGCGCCGGTGGCGATATAACCCCGGCACGCCAGCAGCGCACCCCTGCGCCGCTGGCGTCCATCCTTAACGGCTGCGGCTGCTGACAGCCCTGTACCGCCAGCGGACAGCGGTCGTGAAAAAAGCAGCCCTGCGGCAGCTTTCGATTCCCCGGCAGGTCGCCTTTGCGGTCCGCCAGCTCTCCCTCCAGCGAACGATCCACGCGCGGCACCGAGTCGAGCAGCAGACGCGTATAAGGATGACGCGGCTGCGTCAGCACCTGTTCCGTCGCGCCCAGCTCCACAATCTGCCCCAGATACATCACCGCTACCCGATCGCTCATATGGCGCACCACCGACACGTTATGCGAAATCAATACGTAGGTGAGCTGTCGCTCGCGCTGGAGCCGCACCAGCAGGTTGAGGATCTGCGCCTGCACTGAAATATCAAGCGCCGAGGTCGGTTCATCCAGCACGATGATATCGGGCTGCGCCGAGAGCGCGCGAGCGATGGCTATGCGCTGTCGCTGACCGCCGGAAAAGGCGTGCGGCTGGCGGTCGAGATATTCGGGGCGAATGCCGGTCAGCAGCGCCAGATCGCGCGCCAGCATACGACGCTGCGCCTCGCTGCTGCGCTGCTGGATAAACACCGGCTCGGTGATAATGCGCCACACCGGCAGGCGCGGATCGAGCGAAGAGAGCGGGTCCTGAAACACCATCTGCATGCCGCTGCCCAGCCAGGATCCGGGCGTGCGGGCGCGATGGCAGACGCCGCTGGCGGGAGCGATCATTCCCATCAGCAGCTGCGCCAGCGTGCTTTTGCCGCAGCCCGATTCACCGACGATGCCCAACGTTTCGCCGCGGGCGATTTGTAAGTCCAGACCGTTCAGCGCATGCACGCGCTCGGTGACCTTACCGCGCCAGTTGGTGCGCGCCGGGAAATTAACGTGAACGTTTTCCAGTTCCAGCAGGATGTCAGACATGGCGTTGCTCCAGTTGCGGATGCCAGCAGGCGGCCAGCTGTTCGTCGGCGCCGCACGGGCTGAGTGAAGGCGTGTGCAGACAGCGGGCGTCGGCGGCGAAGCAGCGCTCGCGGAAGGCGCAGCCGACCGGCGGCTGCGTCAGGTTGGGCACTGTGCCAGGGATGGCGGGCAGCTCGGCACGCGGCGCGCTCGCTTCCGGCGCGCAGCGCAGCAGGCCCAGCGAATAGGGATGCGCCGGTCGGTCGATCAGCTGCCGGGTCGGGCCGCTTTCGATCACCGCGCCGGCGTACATCACATACAGGCGATCGCACAGCTGCGACACCACCGCCATATCGTGACTGATAAACAGCACGGCGGTGTTGCTGGCACGCGCTTTCTGCTTCAGCAGACGCAGCACCTGACGCTGCACCGTCACATCCAGCGCGGTGGTCGGCTCGTCGGCGATAATCAGTTCCGGCTCGCAGGAGAAAGCCAGCGCGATCATCACCCGCTGACGCATGCCGCCGGAGAGTTCGAACGGGTAGCGCTTCATCACCTGCGGCGCATCGGCGATCTGCATCTCTGTCAGCAGGGCGATCGCTTTTTGCTGCGCCTCACGCGCCGAAAGCCGCTGATGCTGGCGGATAACCTCAGTCATCAGCTGCCCGATGCGGCGCGTCGGGTTCAGCGCGGTCATCGGCTCCTGAAAAATCATTGCCATATCAGCGCCGCGAATGGCGCGCATCTGCGACTGCCGCAGCCGCGCCAGATCGACGACGGAATTATCGCGCCGCCGTAGCCACAGCTCGCCGCTCTCCAGGCGCCCGCCGCTCTGTTCGATCAGGCGCATCAGCGCCAGCGAAGTCACTGATTTCCCGGAGCCCGATTCGCCAACCAGCGCCAGGGTTTCGCCGCGCCGCACCTCCAGCGAGAGCTGGCGCACCGCCTGGGTCACCTGGCCCTGCTGCGTGAAGCTGACGCTGAGATCGCGCACCGCCAGTACGCTGTCGTCCGCCAGCATGAAGGGGGAAGAAGGTTCTGTCATGGCGGCTCCTTAGCGTGTCCGCCAGATATCCACTACCGGACTTTCGCCCGCATAGCCGTAGCCGCGATACATGCCTTCGGTGTTGAACGGCATGGCGATATTGCCGTCGGCGTCGATGGCGATCAGGCCGCCGCTGCCCTCCAGCGTGGGGATTTTATCGTGAATCACGTGCGCGCATGCCTGGCGCAGACTGTAGCCGCTGTATTCCATCAGCGCGGCGACGTCATAGGCGGCCAGGGTGCGAATAAAGACTTCGCCAGTGCCGGTGCAGGAGACCGCCACCCGCCTGTTGCTAAAGCAGCCGGCGCCCGGCAGGGGCGAATCGCCTACGCGCCCTGGCCGCTTATTGGTCATGCCGCCGGTCGAGGTGGCGGCGGCAAGGTTGCCTTCGCCGTCGCACGCTACGGCGCCGACGGTGCCCAGCTTGCGGTCGGCGTCGAGCGGGGCCGCTTGCGCCGCGCCGTCGTGATCCAGCAGCGTCTGCTGCGACGCCAGCGCGCGCTGTAGCTGCTGCCAGCGCTCGTCGGTCGAGAAGAAATCGGGCGCCACCTGCTCCAGCCCCTGTTCAAGGGCGAACTGTTCCGCGCCCGCGCCGCTCAGTAAAACGTGCGGGCTGTTTTCCAGCACCGCGCGCGCCGCCAGCACCGGGTTGCGAATGCGCGCCACGCCTGCGACTGCGCCCGCGTTCTGCGTGCGGCCATCCATAATGCAGGCGTCGAGTTCGTGCGTGCCGTTGTGGGTAAAGACGCTGCCTTTCCCGGCGTTGAACAGCGGGCACTCTTCCAGCAGACGCACCGCCTCCGTCACGGCATCCAGCGCGCTGCCGCCCGCCGCGAGGATCGCCTGTCCGCTGGCGACAATGTTGCTTAACGCCTCCAAATAGCGTTGTTCCTGCCCGGCGCTCAGCGCTGCGCGTGCAATCGCTCCCGCGCCGCCGTGAATGGCAATAGCTGCTCTGCCCATCATGCGTTTACCCTGTGTTCTGAATCCGCCGGAAACGGCTGAGATGATGTGATGTTATGATTTTTCGGCAAATTTTGACTATAGGTAGCCATGAAGACGATGTAAAGCAGAAAGCCCGGCACGCTTTAATAACAAAGCGTTATATCTCATAACCAAACTTAACCCACACGCGGACAGGATGATCGTTGGGCCGTTTCGCGCCATAATAGGCGCCATCCGTCATTTCTGGCCGGAGGCCAAATGGAAAGTTTTACTGCGGGACTTATCTCCCTTGAAGACGCCCGGCAAAAAATGCTGGCGCAGCTGACGCCGCTGACCGACAGCGAACGTCTTTCAATTTATACCGCCGCAGGCCGCATCACCGCCGCGCCGGTAGTGTCGCCGCTCAACGTGCCGCCGTTCGATAACTCGGCGATGGATGGTTATGCCGTGCGCCTGAGCGATCTCAACGGCGACGCGCTGCCGGTCGCCGGAAAAGCTTTCGCCGGCGCGCCCTTTAACGGCGACTGGCCCGCAGGCAGCTGCATTCGCATTATGACCGGCGCGCCGGTGCCCGCGGGCGCTGAAGCGGTGGTGATGCAGGAAGAGACCGTGCCGGAAGGCGACCGCGTTCGCTTTACCGCCGGGGTGAAGGCGGGACAGAACATGCGTCGCGCCGGTGAAGATATTCGTCAGGGCGATAGCGTGCTGGCGGCGGGCGTGCGGCTGGGCGCGGCGGAACTGCCGCTGATCGCCTCGCTGGGCATCGGCGAGGTCGAGGTGCTGCGTCGGCTGCGCGTGGCGATTTTCTCCACCGGCGATGAACTACAGCCGGTCGGCGAACCGCTGGCGGCGGGTCAGATTTACGACACTAACCGCTTTACCGTGCGCCTGATGCTTGACGCGCTCGGCTGCGAGGTGATCGACCTCGGCATTATCCGCGACGATCCCGACGCGCTGCGCGCCGCCTTTGTGCGCGCCGACAAAGAGGCGGACCTGGTGATCAGCAGCGGCGGCGTCTCGGTTGGCGAGGCGGACTATACCAAAGCGATGCTGGACGAGCTGGGAGAAATCACCTTCTGGAAGCTGGCAATCAAACCCGGCAAGCCGTTCGCCTTCGGCCGCCTGAGCAAAAGCTGGTTCTGCGGGCTGCCGGGCAATCCGGTTTCCGCCGCCGTCACCTTCTATCAGCTGGTGCAACCGCTGCTGGCGAAGCTGAGCGGACTGCAAGGCTCTGCGCTGCCGCCGCGTCAGCGCGCGCGCGCCGTCACCCGTCTGAAAAAGTCGCCGGGGCGCCTCGATTTCCAGCGCGGCGTGGTGAGTCGCGGCGAAGATGGCGAACTGCAGGTCGCCAGCACCGGGCATCAGGGCTCCCATGTTTTCAGCTCTTTCAGCCAGGCCAACTGTTTTATCGTGCTGGAGCGCGATCGCGGCAGCGTGGAGCCGGGCGAATGGGTGGAGATCGAACCTTTCAATGCCCTGCTGGGAGGCTGAGATGCTGCCTGAGCTGACTGATGAAGAGGCCCTGCGCTATAACCGCCAGATCGTGCTGCGCGGTTTCGATTTTGAGGGCCAGGAACAGCTGAAAGCCGCCAGCGCGCTGGTGGTGGGCCTGGGCGGGCTGGGCTGCGCCGCCAGCCCTTATCTGGCATCGGCCGGCGTCGGCACGCTGACCCTGCTCGATTTTGACGTGGTGTCGCGCTCCAACCTGCAACGTCAGGTGCTGCACAGCGACGCGGAGATCGGCGCGCCGAAGGTGGAATCGGCGCGCCGACGGCTGACGCAAATCAATCCGCTGATTCAGCTGCGCGCGGTTAACGCCCGGCTGGAGGATGACGATCTGGCGGCGCTGATCGCGCAGCATCAGGTGGTGCTGGATTGCAGCGACAACGTGACGACGCGCGAACAGCTGAACCGGCTCTGCCATCAGCACCGCGTGCCGCTGGTCTCCGGCGCGGCGATCCGCATGGAAGGCCAGATCAGCGTCTTCAGCTGGCAGGATGAAAATCAGCCCTGCTACCGCTGCCTCAGCCGACTGTTCGGCGGCGAAGCCCTTAGCTGCGTGGAAGCGGGCGTGATGGCGCCGCTGGTGGGCGTGATCGGCGCGTTGCAGGCGATGGAGGCGATCCGTCTGCTGACGCGCTACGGGGCGCCGGTCGCTGGCAAACTGCTGATGTACGATGCGATGACGTTGCAGTTTCGTGAAATGAAGGTGGCGAAAGATCCCGCCTGCGAAGTATGCGGCCACGGCCAGCCCTGAA
>OKNF01000092.1_pt1 | contig 26149 bp, 28 predicted proteins | sample 1613121 | NCBI WGS metagenome assembly OKNF01 (sample SAMN04436838, study PRJEB24849) | human gut metagenome | biome: human gut; feature: NICU; material: stool | host: Homo sapiens | place: USA: Saint Louis, MO | collected 2011-09-08
AAGGCAATCGCGCCGGATGCAGATCCCGCGCCTGCGGCGCGCCCAGATTGAAAGTAAACGTGAAATGGGGCGCTTCGCCCATGCGCAGATCGCTGATAAGCAGATTGCCGTCATGCTCACGCAGCGCAAAAAAGCCGTGGCTGAACCAGGCCACCCTCTCTACCGCCCAGTCCCCTTTCCACTGTTGATAAAGCCCCGCGCCGCGATCGTGCGCGCTGAGCTGCAACGGGCGCTGCGGCGAAAACAGCGACCAGTAGCCTTCATAGTAACGCTCCGGCGTGACCGCCACCACGCGCCAGACCAGCGTATTAAAGGCGGTCGGGGTAACCAGCAGCCGCGCATTGCCTCCCACCTGCCGTGCGATTTGCGGCGCAACCTGATGCGTCGCGATGCCCTGCGCCGCCATGCTCCAGAGCAGATAAAGCGAGCTGATCGCCAGCCCGACGCGGCTCCAGCGCGGTTGGCGACGCCACAGGGCGGCAATCAGACCGATTATTAGCGGCAGCGTATAGAGCGGATCAACAATAAAGATGCTGCCGATGGCCCAGGGATAGTCGGTAAACGGCAAGCCCAGCTGAGTACCGTACACCGTCATCAGATCGAGCAACGGATGAGTAATCAGCGCCAGCCAGACGGCTGGCCACCAGCGGGCCCACTGGAAAGTTTGCTTCAGCACGCCGGCGGTAAGCCAGGCGAGCAGCGGAGAGAGGAGCGTCAGCCAGATCAGCGCATGACTTTCGGTGCGATGCAGCGTCATGTTTCTTATGGCATCGCCATGGTCAAGAAACACATCCAGATCGGGCAGCGTGCCGCAGAACGCGCCCACCAGCGCCGACTGCCAGAGCAGCGCGCGTCGGCCCATGACAGCCATCGTCACCGACGCGCCGAGAACCAGTTGCGAAACGGAATCCATGCTTGCTCCTGCGTTGAAACGTAACGCTATAAGCCTGGCAGGGTTCCGTCGCGCTGAACGTAAAGTTTTTAAGGCGCCGGGCGGATACGAATGCCTTCAATCACCATATGCTGCACATTGGCGACTGCCTGCTGGAAAAATTCCTCATCGTTCAGGGTGCGTCCGGTAATCGCCTCAACCTGCGCGGAGAAATCCGCGTAGTGCTGCGTCGTCGCCCAGAGCATAAAAATCAGATGCTGCGGCTCTACCGGCGCCAAACGCTTCTGCACGATCCAGTTTTCAATGACGCGCGACTTTTCGTCAATCAGTGCCTTGAGATCGCCTTCCAGCTCTGCCTTTAACAGCGGCGCGCCCTGCAGCATCTCCAGACAGAAAAGTCGGGAGGCCTGAGGATGGTCACGCGATACCTCCAGCTTGAGCTGAATATAGTGACGAATCGCCGCCAGCGGGTCCTGATCTTCACGCAGCGCGCGCAGCGGCGCCAGCCAGACATCCAGAATCTCTTTCAGCACGGCGATATAGAGCGCCTCTTTCGAGGGAAAATAGTAGAGCAGGTTGGTTTTCGAGACGCCAGCGCGCTCGGCCACTTTATCCAGGCTGGTACCGTGCATGCCGAACTGTGAAAAGTACTCAAGCGCGGCGTCAAGGATCGCCGAGCGCTTCGCCGCCACCGCCCGCGCGCGCCGCGTGGGTGTCTTGTTTTCCATTTTTTCCCGCTCCTTTCTCTGCAACTGTTCGCGCTGCATCTTAGCAGAGATAGGGAAAGCTGCGTCAGCCTCTGCACATGGCCCTCTTTCCCGCCTGATTTTTGTGCAAAGCGTTTTGACCAAATGGTCTGTTTTGGCGCAACGCGCTGGCGCATTAGCTACTTATTTTGGGTTATCTGTTTGATTATCTTCTTTTTATCTTTTATGGCACAGCCTTTGCTTTCCTCCTTCTGAGCGCCGCCGGAACAGGAGGCAGGATGCACCGCAGCGCGATCGGGAAACATCCACTATGAGGGTTTCACATGAAAATAGGCATCTTTATTCCTGTCGGTAACAACGGCTGGCTGATTTCCAGCAACGCGCCGCAATATATGCCCACATTCGAACTCAATAAGGCGATCGTACAAAAAGCGGAGCATTACCATTTCGATTTCGCGCTATCGATGATCAAGCTACGCGGCTTCGGCGGCAAAACCGAATTCTGGGATCATAATCTTGAATCCTTCACGCTGATGGCGGGCCTGGCGGCGGTGACGTCACGCATCGAAATCTACGCTACGGCGGCAACATTGACGCTGCCGCCAGCCATCGTGGCGCGCATGGCTGCCACCATTGATTCCATCGCCGAAGGCCGCTTCGGCGTCAACCTGGTGACCGGCTGGCAGAAGCCGGAGTATGAGCAAATGGGCCTGTGGCCCGGCGACGACTATTTCACCCGGCGCTACGACTATCTCACCGAATATGTCACCGTGCTGCGCGACCTCTGGGGCAGCGGCAAAAGCGATCTGAAAGGCGAGTTTTTTACCATGAACGATTGCCGCCTCAGCCCGCGTCCGCGCAAATCGATGAAGGTGATCTGCGCCGGTCAGAGCGATGCCGGCATGGCCTTCTCCGCCCGCCACGCCGATTACAATTTCTGCTTCGGCAAAGGAGTCAACACGCCCGCCGCTTTTGCCTCCACTGCGGCGCGCATGAAGGCGGCGGCTGACGCTGAGCAGCGTGACGTTGGCTCTTTCGTGCTGTTTATGATTATCGCCGATGAAACCGATGAGGCGGCGCGCGCCAAATGGGAGCATTACAAGGCGGGCGCTGACGAGGAAGCGCTGGCGTGGCTGACCATGCAAAGCCAGCAGGATAAGCGTTCCGGCAGCAATACTAACGTGCGACAGATGGCCGATCCGACCTCCGCCGTGAATATCAATATGGGCACGCTGGTCGGCTCGTATGCCAATGTGGCGCGCATGCTGGATGAGGTCGCGCAGGTTGAAGGCACGCAGGGCGTGCTGCTGACCTTTGATGATTTCCTGCCGGGCATCGAAGCGTTTGGCGAACGTATTCAGCCACTGCTCGCCTGCCGCGCCCATCTGACTCAGGCTGCGCAGGAGGTGGCATGATGAAGCCGGTTATCTGCGCCAGCGCCAGTCAGCAGGCGGCCGTCACCCTGCCCGCCCGTCCTGAAGCGATCGTTTTTCCACCCGCGCAAACCGCGCTGATCGTGGTGGATATGCAGAACGCCTACGCCACACCGGGCGGCTATCTCGACCTCGCGGGATTTGATGTTTCGACCACGCAGCCGGTAATTGAAAATATCGCCATTGCGGTCAGCGCCGCACGCGCCGCCGGCCTTCAGATTATCTGGTTTCAGAACGGCTGGGACGAACAATATATTGAGGCGGGCGACGCCGGATCGCCAAACTTTCATAAATCGAACGCGCTAAAAACCATGCGCCGACGCCCGGAACTGCAGGGCAAGCTACTGGCTAAAGGCGGCTGGGACTATGCGCTGGTAGAACGGCTACAGCCGCAGCCGGGCGATATCGTGCTGCCGAAGCCGCGCTACAGCGGTTTCTACCATACGCCGCTGGACGGCATGCTGCGCAGCCGCGGCATTCGTCATCTGGTGTTTACCGGCATCGCTACCAACGTCTGCGTGGAGTCAACGCTGCGCGACGGCTTCTTTCTGGAATATTTCGGCATCGTGCTGGAAGACGCTACCCATCAGGCGGGCCCGCCTTTCGCTCAGCAGGCGGCGATTTTCAATATTGAAACCTTTTTCGGCTGGGTCTCGGACGTCAGCACTTTCTGCACGGCGCTGGCCGGGCATGAGGCTCTGCAACAATCAACCTGCGCCGCTGCGCAATAAGGAACGCCGTTATGCCTAAACAAGTGATTATTCCTCCCGGCAGCGGCGCGCCGATAGCGCCCTTTTCGCCCGGCGCGCTGGCGGACGGCGTGCTCTATGTCTCCGGCACGCTGCCGTTCGACGCGCAGAACAACGTGGTTTATCCGGGCGATGCGGCAGCGCAGACGCGTCACGTGCTGGAGATCATCAAAGGGGTGATCGAAACGGCAGGCGGCACGCTGGAAGATGTGACCTTCAACGCGCTGTTTCTCACCGACTGGCAGCATTACGCCGCCATCAATCAGGTCTACGCGGACTATTTCCCTGGAGATAAGCCCGCCCGCTTCTGTATTCAGTGCGGACTGGTGAAGCCTGAAGCGCTGATCGAGATCGCCACCACCGCCCATATCGCTAAGTGAGGCGTTTATGCATATTGAGATTTCCGGCCGCAGCGACAGCGACGCCCCGGTAATGGTGCTTTCTGCCGGTCTCGGCGGCCTGGGCAGCTTCTGGTTGCCGCAGATACCGGCGTTGCAACAGCGTTACCGGTTGGTAACTTACGATCAGCGCGGCACCGGCAATAGCCCCGATAGCCTGCCGGAGGGCTACAGCCTGCACGATATGGCCGCCGAACTGGCGCAGGCGCTGAGCGAGGCGGGCATCGCGCGTTTCGATCTGATGGGACACGCGCTGGGCGGGCTGATCGGGCTACAGCTGGCGCTCGATTACCCCGCGCGCGTAAAGCGGCTGGTGGTGGCCAACGGCTGGCTGACGCTGGACGCCCATACGCGCCGCTGCTTCCAGGTACGTCAGGATCTGCTGCTTAACGCTGGGGTGGATGCCTACGTGCGTGCGCAGCCGCTGTTTCTCTATCCCGCCGACTGGCTCTCCGCCAATCAGGCGCGCATTGAAGCGGAAGAGGCGCTGCAGTGCGCGCATTTTCAGGGAATGGAAAATCTGCTACGCCGCCTGAACGCGCTGATGAGCGCCGACTTTCAGCTGCTGGCCGCCCTCATCACGCAGCCAGTGCTGGCGATCTGCGCGCGAGACGATCTGCTGGTGCCCTGGCCCTGCTCGCAGCAGCTCTGCCACGCGCTGCCCAATGCCTCGCTGCGCCAGATGGACTGGGGCGGCCACGCGATGAGCGTTACCGACAGCGCCACCTTTAATTCACTGCTGCTGGCCTGGCTCGACGCCACGCCGGTGACCGCTTCGCAGGACGCCAGCCGCGTCGCCTGAGCCGATTAAGGAGTCACTATGTTGTCATCCGCTTTAGTCTCCTCGCTGACCGCCGTGGAGAAACAAGATTTTCGCAACGCCATGTCGCGGCTGGGCGCCGCCGTTAATATCGTTACCACCGACGGACCAGGCGGGCGCGCCGGTTTTACCGCCTCAGCCGTTTGCAGCGTGACCGATACGCCGCCTACGCTGCTGGTCTGCCTTAACCGATCCGCTTCGGTCTGGCCGGCGTTTTCGCAAAATCAGGTGCTGTGCGTCAATACGCTGGCCGCCGGTCATGAGGCGCTGTCGAATCTGTTCGGCGGCAAAACGCCGATGGAGGCGCGCTTTCTCACCGCCGACTGGCGTACGCTGGCGACGGGCGCGCCGATTCTGAACGGCGCCGTCGCCTCTTTTGATTGTCGCATCAGCCATACGGTCAGCGTCGGCACGCACGATATTCTGTTTTGCGAAGCGCAGGCGCTGGTTTGCAGCCAACAGGGATCCGGCCTGATTTGGTTCGATCGCGACTACCATCACCTGCTGCGGCGGGAAGCCAGCTAACGCCGTCGCGGCACATCATCCTTTTGCAGGAGAATAAAATGGCCCGTTCGTGGTTTCCTCAATGGCATAAAAAAATAGCGGTCGGCGAGACGGGCATTGTTGCGCCCGATGAGACGCTCCCTGCCGGACAGACGCTGATCCTCGGCCTGCAGCACGCGGTGGCGATGTTTGGCGCCACGGTGCTGATGCCGCTGCTGATGGGGCTGGACCCCAATCTGTCGATCATGATGTCCGGCATCGGTACGCTGCTGTTTTTCCTTATCACCGGCGGTCGGGTACCCAGCTATCTGGGCTCCAGCGCCGCGTTTGTCGGCGTGGTGATCGCCGTCACCGGCTTCAATGGTCAGGGGCTGAATCCGCACCTCGGCGTGGCGCTGGGCGGCATCATCGCCTGCGGCCTGCTCTATACGCTGATCGGCGTTATCGTGATGAAAGCGGGAACGCGCTGGATCGAGCGGCTGATGCCGCCCGTAGTCACTGGCGCGGTGGTGATGGCGATTGGTCTGAACCTGGCGCCGATAGCGGTACGCAGCGTCTCAGCGTCGATATTCGACAGCTGGATGGCGGTGCTGACTATCCTCTGCATCGGTTCGGCGGCGGTGTTTACGCGCGGCATGATCCAGCGCCTGCTGATTCTGGTGGGGCTGATTGCGGCCTGGGGCGTCTACGCGCTGTTGACCAACGGGCTGGGACTGGGCACGCCGGTGGATTTCAGCCTGGTAGCGCAGGCGCCCTGGCTGGGCCTGCCGCAGATTACCGCGCCGATCTTTTCCGCTTCCGCTATCATGCTAATCGCGCCGGTGGCGGTGATCCTGGTGGCGGAGAATCTCGGCCATATCAAGGCGGTGGCCGCGATGACCGGACGTAATCTCGACCCCTGGATCGGACGCGCGTTTGTCGGCGACGGGCTGGCGACGCTGCTTTCCGGCAGCATGGGCGGCAGTGGCGTCACCACCTATGCCGAAAATATCGGCGTAATGGCGGTGACGCGTGTTTATTCGACGCTGGCCTTTGTCGCCGCCGCCTTTATCGCGCTGCTGCTCGGATTTTCGCCGAAGTTCGGCGCGCTGATCCACACCATCCCCGCACCGGTTATCGGCGGCGCCTCGATTGTGGTGTTCGGCCTGATCGCCGTAGCGGGCGCGCGCATCTGGGTGCAAAATCAGGTGGATCTGAGCCAGAACGGCAGCCTGATTATGGTGGCAGTCACGCTGGTGCTCGGCGCGGGCGACTTCGCATTGAAAATCGGCGACTTTACGCTCGGCGGCATCGGCACCGCCACCTTTGGCGCAATACTGCTGCATGCTATCCTGCGCCGACGCCGCGCGACGCCGATAGCTGAAGCGGGCATCGCGCGTCAGCATCGCTAGCTTTTACTCTTCCCGGATATTTTGCCGGACGGCGGGCGCCGCCTCTGCCCGCCTTTTCAGCCTTATTTCACTTACCAGGACGCCCAGCATGATGAGCGCGCCGCCCAGCAGTGCCGCGCCGGGCAGACGCTCGCCAGCAATGCGCCCCACCACGCCAGCCCAGACCGGCTCGCCCGCGTAGATGACCGTCGCGCGGGTCGGCGACACGCTGCGCTGCGCCCAGTTCATGGTGACCTGAATCAACGCGCTGGCCAGGCCTAATCCCAGCGCGCTGCCCCAGAGATAAGGCGACATGGTCGGCACCTGCTCCCCGTTCGGCGCCATCAGCATAAAGGAGAAGATCGAGGCTACCGCCAGCTGCACGATGGTGACGCGCCGGATATCCACCTTGCCGGCGCAGGCGCTGATTAAAATGATCTCCGCCGCAATCGCCAGCGTGCTGAGCAGCGTCGCCAGTTCGCCCTGGCTAAAGGCCAGCCCGCCGCTTTCCGGCCCCGCCACCAGCAGCAATCCACCGAAGGCGAGCGCGACGCCGCACCAGGACATCAGCCCCGGCATTTTGCCTAAAAAGATCCATTGCAGCAGCGGCACCAACGGCACATAGAGCGCGGTGATAAAGGCGGACTGGCTGCCGGAAATGGTTTGCATACCCCAGGTTTGCAGACCATAGCCGCAGCCGATGGCGATGCCGATCCACAACCCCGCCATGAGCTCGCGGCGCGTAAAACGCCCCAGGCCGCGCAGAGAAAAAAGCAGCAGCAGCGAGGCGGCGGTAGCGAAACGCACACCGACAAAAAAGAACGGCCCGCTCATGGTCATGGCGTGATGCACCACCATAAAGGTGCCGCCCCAGATCATAGTGATAAAAATCAGAATGGCTTCCGGCAGGGTGAGACGCCATTTGTAACGTGATAAACGACCGTTCATATTCAGAAAGTCCTGAAAAAAGAGGCTGACAGTGTGCTTTTCCCGGCGCGGCAGGTCAATCCTGCGATGCGTCCAGGCAAGCTCGCTGTCTTCTTCTATACTCATTTACTGTTGTTATCTTTCATTGCTACAGGAGAACGTTATGACCCAGAATCAATCCCAGCAGAGTAAAGACGATCCGAAACAGGCGCCGGAATCAGGTGATAAAAAACCGGATACCACCAAGAAATAAACGATCTGACTGAAAAAATCGGTTAAGTCGTTAGATATCACATCAGACACTATGCAACAGGGAGTCGAATAATGGCGAAAATTCTGGTGCTTTACTATTCAATGTACGGACATGTTGAAACGATGGCGAAAGCGGTAGCCGAAGGCGCGAGTAAGGTAGAGGGCGCTGAAGTCATCGTGAAGCGCGTACCGGAGACCATGGACGCTGAGCGCTTTGCTCAGGTGGGCGGTAAAACCGATCAGGACGCGCCGGAAGCCACGCCAGAAGAACTGCCTCAGTATGACGCCATTATTTTCGGCACCCCTACCCGTTTCGGCAATATGTCAGGTCAGATGCGCACCTTCCTTGACCGCACCGGCGGACTCTGGGCTTCCGGCGCGCTTTACGGCAAGCTGGCCAGCGTTTTTACCTCTACCGGCACCGGCGGCGGGCAAGAGCATACGATTTCTTCAACCTGGACGACGCTGGCCCATCACGGCATGGTAATCGTTCCCATCGGCTACGGCACGAAGGAGCTGTTCGATATTGGTCAGGTGCGCGGCGGCACGCCTTATGGCGCATCGACCTACGCCGGCGGCGACGGCTCGCGACAGCCCTCGGAAGAAGAACTGAATATCGCCCGCTTTCAGGGCGAGCATGTCGCCCGTCTGGCGGTAAAGCTGAACGGATAGTCTCAACCAACACAGGAGAACATTATGGCAACGCAACAATCCAAAGCACATCATGTCGGCGAATGGGCAAGCCTGCGCCATACCTCACCTGAGATTGCTGAGGCAATTTTTGAAGTGGCAAATTACGATGAAAAGCTGGCCGAAGAGATCTGGCGCCAGCAGGGCAATGACGAAGTGCTGTTCCGCGCTTTTGATAAAACCGAGGCCGACGTCCTGACATGGGATGATACGGTCGTCGAACGTAAAAACGTCTGAGCCACGTATACCATTCAGGGGGCGGGAAATTCCCGCCCCTCTCTATTTCCCGCCAGTGAAAAGGAGCCTCTTATGTCTGCTTATCAATCTGTGAACCCCGCCACCAACAAAGTGATGAAAACCTGGCCTGCGCACAGCGACGAGTATGTCGAATCGGCGCTGGAAAAAGCGTGGCAGCTTTGGCAATCCGACTGGTCAAGAGGCCCTGTTCAGCCACGTATTCAGGTACTGCATAAGCTGGCGGATTTGATCGACAGCCGGGCGGAGGAGCTGGCGAAAGTCGCCAGCCTTGAAATGGGCAAGCTGCTGAAGCAGAGTCGCGGCGAAGTGGCGATTTGCGCGCAGATTGCGCGTTACTATGCCGAACATGCCGAGAAATTTTTACAGCCGGTTCCTTATCCCACCGAGCTGGGCGACGCCTGGGTCGAATATCATCCGCTGGGAGTGCTGGTCGCCGTCGAGCCGTGGAACTTCCCTTATTACCAGCTGATGCGCGTGCTCGCCCCTAATCTGGCGGCGGGCAATCCGGTGCTGGCGAAGCATGCCGCCATCGTGCCGCACTGTGCCAGCCTGTTTGAGGAGCTGGTGCGTGAAGCCGGCGCGCCTGAAGGCGCATGGACCAATCTATTTATCTCCAGCGACAAGGTGGCTGAGCTGATCGCTGACGATCGCGTACAGGGCGCCGCGCTGACCGGTTCGGAACGCGCCGGCAGCGCCGTTGCGCAGCAGGCGGGCAAGTATCTGAAGAAAACCACGCTTGAGCTGGGCGGCAATGATGTTTTTGTGGTGCTGGACGACTGCGATCTCAACGAGGCGGTCAAACAGGGCGCGCAGGCGCGTCTGAGCAACGCAGGCCAGGTCTGCACTGCCGCGAAACGCTTTATTGTGCAGCGCAGCATCTACGATCGCTTCCTGGAGAGATTCACTGCCGCCTTTGAAGCGATGAAAATCGGCGATCCACTGGATGAAAGCACTACGCTGGGCCCGCTATCTTCAGCCAGCGCGCGCGATACCCTGGCGAAGCAGGTAGAAAATGCGGTTAAACAGGGCGCGACGCTACACTATGGCGGCAAAGTTATCGACGGCCCTGGCTGTTTTTATCAGCCAACAATCTTAACTAACATCACCCGCGACAATCCGGCTTATTTCGAAGAGTTTTTCGGCCCGGTGGCGCAGGTTTATGTCGTGGAAAACGATGACGAGATAGTGAAACTGGCGAACGACTCCCATTACGGGTTGGGCGGCGCCGTGTTTACCGGCGATATCGCGCGCGGCAAACGTCTTGCCTCACGTATTGAAACCGGCATGGTGTTTATCAACTCCGCCAGCGATACCGCGGCCGAGCTGCCTTTCGGCGGCATTAAGCGTTCCGGCTACGGGCGCGAGCTTTCCGATCTCGGCATTAAAGAGTTTGTAAACCAGAAGCTGGTGGTCGTGTCAGGGCAGTAAGCTCATAAAGTGGCCATTCTGCGTAAAATGGCCCGACGCAAACCATAAAAAAAGGGAGCCTGGCTCCCTTTTTTCGCACTCAACGGTTTACGCCGCAGGCGTTGCCTCTTTCTCCGGCGCCTGCTGCGCTTTATCAGCTGGCGTCTGCGCTTCCGGCGCAGCCTGCGGTTTTGACTGACTGGCTGGCTCAGCTTTCTCTGCCGCCGCTTTCTCTGCCGCAGCCTTCTCTTTCGCCGCCTTATCAGCTGCGGCAGCTTTATCCTGCGCTGCCTTGTCCGCCGCAGCTTTCTCTTTCGCCGCCTTGTCAGCAGCGGCAGCTTTCTCCTGCGCTGCCTTGTCCGCCGCAGCCTTCTCTGCCGCAGCCTTCTCTTTCGCCGCCTTGTCAGCAGCGGCAGCCTTCTCCTGCGCTGCCTTGTCCGCCGCAGCCTTTGCCTGCGCCGCTTTATCGGTAGCCGCGTTGTCCGTCGCTGCCTTATCCGTTGCTGCGGCGTCGTTGGCTGCCGGCGCGCTCGGCTTCTCCGCAGCCGGTTGTAGCGCGGTACCCTGCAACGCTGCGTTCAGCACGCCGTTGAACTGCTCCCACGAACAGAAACCGTTACCATCCGTCGGGCAACCGTTAAGCTGCAGCGTGACACGTTGCGGCGGATTTTTCAGGCTGAGCACTTCGCCGTCACGCAGCTGATCGGCTGTCTGGTAAACATATTCGATTTTCACCAGATCTTTATCGGCTTTCGCATCATGCCAGCGCTCAAACACCACCTGACCGCCAATCGGCGTTTTCTCATACTGACCCGGCAGCGTATACGGCTTCACATCCAGCGCCGCCAGCAGCGAGGCGATATTGGAATCATGTCCCACCATCAGCATTACCTTCGGCGCAGAGGCTTTATCCTGATCGATAAGCTGGCTGCGAATATAGTCGATCAGCGGCGAAGCGACCTCGCGCGCGATCTCTGGCGAGGTAAACAGCGCATCCTGATAGCCGTTTTTAATCGCGGACAGCGTCTGCCACTGCTCAGGGGTTTTAATCTGTCCCCAGGCGATCTGCTCAAGCGGGAAGCCCTGATAGTATTGCAGGGTAAAGGCGTCCACCAGCGAGTTGCCGACTTTCAGCGGGCCGGCGACGTTGGGTTCCTTGCCGTTTTCCGCACTGAATTTATTCTGATTATCGCTGCTGAGCGTGCACTGTTTTTTACCGTCGCAGGCCGGTGAGTTTTTGTAATCGATGATTTTTTCCAGCTGCTGGAAGGCGGGCTTAAGACTTAACTTCTCCCCTTCCGCATTCATCGCCGCCAGCGCTTTTTTGTTGAATTCATCGCTGTCGTTGGTGATCACCGGGCTGAATACCGGGTCCATCGTGCCCATTTCATCCTGATGGGTGACCGCGACGTCGCAGCCAGGGAACGCGCCGGTAACAAAATATTGTGCGGTGGCGACGGTGCGCTGCAGGCTGTTGGCATAGGCGAATACTTCGTTCGAATCCGGGCAGGCGTTAGCTTTAAGTAGTCCCTGTTGCGCCAGCCAGGCACGGGTATAACGCCCCATATAGACTTCCAGCACGCCGCCTTTCGTGGTCAGTTCGCCGCCCGGCACGTCCCACTGCGGCCAGGATTTTTTGGTGGCCTGCGCCAATACGCTGCCATTATCCGCCAGCGGCGCGCGCAGATTGTGGCGGCTCAGCATAAGAACCTGTTGGAGTTGCAGATCGCCATCAGCGGCCTGAGCGGAAAATCCTAAGGGTAACGCCGCAATAACCGACAATGCACAAAGAGTGAGTTTTTTGATCATTGTTACTGTTCCATTCGATCCGATGATGACTTGCTGACTCCTGACCGGAGGTGTGAGAGCCAATATCAGGTGTGACGCGCCGCCTGCGGCAGCGAATACAGGACTCATATCGTATCAGGACTATAGCAGACGCGCGACATCGCGGTTGCGTCCTGCCAGCCAATTGAAAAGCAACGGGATGTTTTTCAGACTTGCGCACCTTTCTGGCGGCTATTCGTCTTCGTCAGGAGAAAAGAGGATGGCGACGTCATGACGGGAAAGCGCGGGGGGTCAGGATATGAAGGCAATCTGGGCACGCACGCGAGCGGATGACAGGCAACAAAAAAGCCAGCACGCTGTGCTGGCTCTCTCTGAAATGTGGCGGAGGAGGAGAGATTCGAACTCTCGGATGGTTTCCCATCGGCGGTTTTCAAGACCGCTGCCTTAAGCCGCTCGGCCACCCCTCCGCAATGAGGCGAACTATAAACACCCCTTAGGGCAATGTAAATAGCTAAGCTGACCGTTCGCCTGAAAAACAGCCAACGACAGTTTTTTTGCTGCCATTATCACCACTCGGCTCACAAAATCAGCGGCTTCACGCGTAAAGAAGGGTAAAACGCCTTTTCCCTTTTCCCCCCGCTTCGTATGCTCTGCGCTAAGATTGTGACCCCTGTATGAGGTGCATTATGGATCGTATCGTTTCCCGTTCTGGTGCCGGCGCTTCGCTGCTCAGCACCCATAAAGTTTTGCGTAACACCTATTTCTTGCTGGGGCTGACGCTGGCCTTCTCCGCCGCGACGGCGACTGCCAGCACGCTGCTGAATCTGCCCGCGCCAGGCCTGATCCTGATGCTGGTCGGTTTTTACGGCCTGATGTTCCTGACCTACCGTCTGGCGAACAGTCCGGCCGGCATTCTGGCCGCCTTCGCCTTTACCGGTTTTCTCGGCTACAGCCTGGGGCCGATCCTGAATTCGTTCCTGTCGGCCGGGATGGGCGACGCCATCGCGCTGGCGCTCGGCGGCACCGCGCTGGTCTTCTTCTGCTGTTCGGCCTATGTGCTGACCACGCGCCGCGATATGTCATTCCTCGGCGGCCTGATGATGGCGGGTTTCGTCGTGCTGTTAGTGGCAGTGATCGCTAACCTGTTCCTGCAGCTGCCGGCATTGCAGCTGGCGATTAGCGCGCTGTTTATTCTTTTCTCCACCGGCGCGATTCTGTGGGAAACCAGCAATATCATTCACGGCGGCGAAACCAACTATATTCGCGCTACTATCAGCCTGTATGTTTCGCTGTATAACATCTTTATCAGCCTGCTCAGCATTCTTGGCTTCTCGTCGCGTAACGACTAAGCCAGCCGCTATGCGATTGCGTTATCCGGCCCCGTTCTGCGGGGCTTTGTTTTTTTGCCGTCGGCAATTTTGCTAAGATAGGCGCAGGTTTCATTATTGAGGTTATACCGTGCTGTTCGAAGGCAAAGAAATTGCGCGCGATGCGCAAGGTTATCTGTTAGATCCGGCGGACTGGAGCGAAGCGCTGGCGCAGCAGATCGCCGCAGAAGAGTCGATTGAAATGAGCGAAGCGCACTGGGAAGTGGTGCATTTCGTGCGTGCATTTTATATGGAGTTCAACACCTCGCCTGCCGTTCGCATGCTGGTGAAAGCGATGGCGCAGAAATTCGGCGAAGAGAAAGGCAACAGCCGCTATCTGTTTCGGCTCTTTCCCGATGGCCCGGCAAAGCAGGCGACCAGGATCGCGGGCCTGCCGAAACCGGTGAAGTGCCTGTAACGCCAGGCGCCTCCCTTTTATTATCCGCTTAACCGGTGGTGAAACGCTGCGGCGTCTCCGCTGGCTGATGCGGTTCGGTCAGCACGCGATCGACGCGCGCGCTGCGCGGCCCGCCCGCCTTTAACCATGCCAGCAGCTGCTCCAGCTGCGCGTTGTCGCCGCAGGCCAGCACCTCTACGCTACCGTCATCCAGATTGCGCGCGTAACCCGTCAGCCCCAGCTGCTGCGCCTGCGCCTGCGTGCTGTAGCGAAATCCGACGCCCTGCACCCGTCCATAAACCCAGGCTTTTATGCACTGCTGCGCCATTGCGCCCTCCTGCGATCCAGTTTGATTGCATTTTTCCGGTATCCACCGGACAATGTCGCCTCATTTTCCGTTGGTAAGCATAGCAAAATATGACTGTTCGATTGATTCTCGCTAAGGGCCGTGAAAAGTCCCTGCTCCGTCGTCATCCCTGGATATTTTCCGGCGCCGTCGCCCGAATGGAAGGTAAAGCCCAACGCGGCGAAACCATCGATGTCTGCGACAGCCAGGGCAAATGGCTGGCCCGTGCCGCCTTTTCTCCCGATTCGCAGATCCGCGCGCGCGTCTGGAGCTGGCAGCAAGATGAATCCGTCGATATCGCCTTTTTTATTCGTCGTCTGCAGAGCGCGCAGCAGCTGCGCGACTGGCTGGCCGCGCGCGACGGCCTTGACAGCTATCGTCTGATCGCCGGCGAATCTGACGGCCTGCCCGGTGTCACTATCGACCGTTTCGGTCAGTTTCTGGTGCTGCAGCTGCTCTCCGCCGGCGCCGAATACCAGCGTCCAGCGATTATCTCCGCGCTGCAGCAGTGCTACCCGACGTGCAGCATTTACGATCGTTCCGACGTGTCGGTGCGTAAAAAAGAGGGCCTGGCGCTGACGCAGGGGCCGGTAAGCGGCGAGCTGCCGCCCGACCTGTTGCCGATTACCGAACACGGCATGAAGCTGCTGGTAGATATCCGCACCGGCCATAAGACCGGCTACTACCTCGATCAACGTGACAGCCGTTTCGCCACGCGCCGCTATGCGCAGGACAAGCGCGTACTGAACTGCTTTTCCTATACCGGCGGTTTCGCCGTTTCCGCGCTGATGGGCGGCTGCCGCGAAGTCATTAGCGTCGATACCTCTCAGGCCGCACTGGACGTCGCGAAACAGAACGTCGAGCTGAACGGGCTGGATCTCAGCAAAGCGCAGTTCCTGCGCGACGATGTGTTTAAACTGCTGCGCAGCTATCGCGATAGCGGTGAAAAGTTCGACCTGATTGTGATGGACCCACCGAAGTTTGTGGAAAATAAAAACCAGCTGGCGGGCGCCTGCCGCGGTTATAAAGATATCAACATGCTGGCGATGCAGCTGCTCAATCCGGGTGGAATGTTGTTGACCTTCTCCTGCTCAGGCCTGATGCCGACCGATTTATTCCAGAAAATCATCGCCGACGCCGCCGTAGATGCCCAGCGTGATGTACAATTTATAGAGCAGTTCCGCCAGGCGGCCGATCACCCGGTGATCGCCAGTTATCCTGAAGGGCTTTATCTGAAGGGCGTCGCCTGTCGCGTACTGTAACTTGAAAACGATGCCTTTGACGCCATATTGGTATCAAAGGCAGTGTTTGTCAGGAGGTATTGATGATTGCCAGTAAATTTGGAATTGGTCAGCAGGTGCGTCATAAGATGCTGGGCTTTCTGGGGGTGGTGGTTGATGTCGATCCCGAGTATTCGTTAGACGATCCCGGTGTGGAAGATGTTGACGCCAATGATGCCCTGCTTGCTGCGCCCTGGTATCACGTTGTCACTGAAGATGATGACGGCGAGCCCATCCACACTTATCTTGCCGAAGCCCAGCTTTCCGGCGAGCCGCAAACCATTCATCCCGAACAACCTTCGCTGGATGAACTGGCGGAGTCGATTCGTCAGCAGCTGATGGCTCCCCGTTTACGTCACTAAATCAGGTTATGTCGGGCAACGTCGGAACAGGTCGGCCAGGCCTGATTTGGCGATGCTCGTCAGGCCTTTTTTGCTATTTATCGTTCACTTTTTCAGTAACCCCAGCCGTGGGATTTCAATCTTCGGACAGCGATCCATCACCACATTCAGCCCCGCATCTGCCGCCAGCGTGGCCGCCTGTTCATTGATCACGCCCTGTTGCAGCCACAGCGTTTTCGCGCCGATACCGATCGCTTCCTGCGCCACGCCCCAGGCCGCCTCGGAATTGCGAAAGACATCTACCATATCCACCGGATCTGGAATCTCCGCCAGCGAAGCGTACACTTTTTGTCCCAGCAGCGTCTGTCCCGCCAGGCCCGGATTCACCGGGATCACTTTATAACCCTGCTGCAATAGCCAGGCCATCACGCCGTAGCTGGGGCGATGGGGCTGGTCGCTGGCTCCCACCAGCGCAATTGTGCGCGTTGAGGTCAATACATCGGCAATCATTTGGTCATTCATAATCTTCTCCTGAGGATATGTATTTCCCCCATTCTAGGTGAAATCTGTCGGGGGAATGAACAGGCGACACGGATGTACGCATTTAGCGATTCAGGGCACAAAATAATATGTTAAAATGTTAACACAATGCCATAATGTAAGAATTTGATACATTCACTGCCGGATTTCCCGTGCGCCTTTTGGAGAAATAATGAAGCTGCGTTTGATCTGCTCAGGCTTGCTTGCGTTGCTGTTCGCAACATCCTGTTATGCGACTACGCTCAGGCTCGATCCCGATATCGATTTGCTGGTGCTGGACGGACGCAAAATTTCAGGCTCACTGCTTAAGGGCGCCGAAGGGTTGGAACTGGACAATGGAGAGCATCAGCTGCTGTTCCGTGTTGAAAAAACAGTTGGCTTGACGCACGGCGGCGCACGCCGCAGCTATATTTCCGATCCGCTGATCGTAACTTTTATCGCCAATGCAAAATCTATTTCCGTGCGCCTGCCGCAGCTTGACTCCCTGCATGATCGCCGCCTGTTTGATAAAAACAGCACCTTTATCATGGTCGATGAAAAAGGCCAGACGGTGCCCAGCCGCCGCGATCGCCTTCCCTTACATGACGGGCAGCAGACCGATCTGGAAAAAGCGTTAATGGCATATAACCGCAGCGGCCAGAGCGCCTCGGTGCCGCGCTTTGCGCAACAGCCGCCCTTAAGCGTCAGACAGCAAAAGTTTCCGATCGATGTCGTCGGCGCTAACCTGCCTGCCGAACCCCTTTTACAGCTGTGGTTTCATCAGGTCGACAGCGCCACGCGTCAACGCCTGCTGAGATGGATGAAGGCGCTACGGGCAAGTTGATGTTTACTGCCCGGCAAAGGTAAACTCGGTCTGATTCCTTTTTTGACCTTATCTCAACAGGATGCCTGAATGGAGCAGACCAGCCGTACTCTTGCCGAAGCGAAAAAAATTGCCCTGGTGGCGCATGACCACTGTAAATCCTCTCTGCTTGAGTGGGTCAGCCAGCATAAAGCATTGCTCAGCGCGCATACGCTCTACGCGACCGGCACCACCGGAAACCTGATCCAGCGAGAAACCGGTCTTGAGGTGAATGCGATGCTCAGCGGTCCGATGGGCGGCGACCAGCAGGTCGGCGCGCTGATTGCCGAGGGGAAAATCGATATGCTGATTTTCTTCTGGGACCCGTTGAACGCGGTGCCGCACGATCCTGACGTAAAAGCGCTGCTGCGTCTGGCGACAGTATGGAATATTCCTACCGCTACCAACCGTTCCACCGCCGATTTCCTGATCAACTCGCCGCTGTTTAGCCAGACCGTCGCGATTCAGATCCCCGATTATCAAAATTATCTGCACGCGCGCCTGAAATAACTTATCTGTTGCGCCGGGCTTATGGTTTACGCAATAGCGGAACGCCCAGGCGCTTGAACACCTCTACAAATACCGATGGCTGCTGCCGATTATAGAGCAGCCATACCTGCTGTTTCGCCCGCGTCAGCGCAACATAGGCCAGCCTGCGCTCTTCCGCGTCAGGAAAATCTTCTGTCGGGGGTAACAGTCCCTCTTCCAGCACCGTTTCACGCGCAGCGGCGGGAAAGCCATCGTTGCCCGCCTGCAGGCCAAGCACAATCACATAGTCCGCCTGCTGCCCTTTACTGGCGTGAATGGTCATAAAATCGAGGTGAAGCTTTGGCCAGCGCGTTTTGGCTTTGCTCAGCAACGCGGGCCGCAGATGATGATAACGTCCCAGCAGCAGTACGCGCTCCTCTGGCCGGGCATAGCCGCTGATTTTATCCAGCAGCTCCTCCAGCCTGTCGTCAGGCAGCAGCGAGATCGCCTTTTTATTGCCTTTCGTCACGCTGTTCAGCGGTTTTACCAGCTGATGCGGATTTTCCTGCACAAAACGCGTTGCGATATCGCCGATGCGATCGTTAAAACGCCAGGTAGTATCCAGCACGCAACGGTCGCCTTCGCCAAAATAGTGATGGAAAGCGGTTGTCAGGCTCATTTCCGCACCGCTGAAGCGATAAATCGCCTGGCAGTCATCGCCAACGGCAAACAGACTGGTTTGCCGGTTTTGCTTGCGCAGCGCGGCCAGCAGCGCCGCTCTCTGCGGTGAGATATCCTGAAATTCATCCACCAGAATGTGCTTCCAGGGGCTGATAAAGCGCCCTTTCTCCAGTAGATTAATCGCCTGATGCATCAGACCGGAAAAGTCGACAGCGCCCTCTTCTTTCAGAGCGCTTTTCCAGGCCTTCAGCAGCGGCGCCATCAGCTTTATGCGTTTAGCGAAGCTGTCGCGCACCGCTTCAGGCGCATCGGCGATCATCGCCGCCTGGGCGCCGCCATGCATACGCATCAGGCCAAGCCAGCGTTCCAGTCGGCTGGCGAGGCGTTGGGTCAGCATCTCGTCCTGCCAGAAATCGCCTTCCGGCACCGTCCACGCCAGCTCTTCCGTCAACCACTGTCGCCAGCCGCTGGCATGGGCTTTTTTCTCGGCGCACTGCTGACGCCAGGTTTCGATCAGCAGCTGCCGTCGCGCCGCATCGTCGCTTTCCAGTCGGGAGATGGTCGGCTGCTTGTTGCTGCCTTCACGAATAATGTGCAACGCCAGCGCATGAAAGGTACGCGCTTCGATATTCTCATTTTGCAGGCGCGTTTTAATACGCTGGTTCATCTCTTCCGCCGCTTCGCGGCCAAACGCCAATAGCAGAATCTGCTGCGGCTGCGCCTGCTGACGCAGCAGCAGCCAGCCCGCACGCGCTACCAGCACCGAGGTTTTGCCGGTGCCAGCGCCCGCCAGCACCAGCAGCGCATCTTCGCCATTGACCACGGCGCGCGCCTGCGCCGCATTAAGCGGCGTCGATTCCACCGTCGCAAAAAAATCCGCATGCTGTTCCAGCATATGATCAGTCCAGAGCGCATTACGCTGGGTCAGCATCGCTTCGCCCCTGCGCAGCCACTGTAAACACTGCTGACAGAGATCACGGCAATTATCGAAGCCGTCGAGACGGGCAACCGGCATCGGCAATGCGCTGAACGCCTCTTCTATTTTCGCCTGCATCCGCGCCAGCTCGCTTCGCTTCAGCCAGCGGTCCTGCGCTTCGGTTTGCTGTAGCTCCGCAATCAGCCCGGTCAACACCTGCGCGCTGATGTCGCTCATCTCCGCGCTCCACTGTTGCCATGCCTGCGTCAGATAGTGGTAAAAACGCTGCGTTTCCTGCCACTCCGTACCGTGCAGCCGCACCACCTTTTCATCCGGCAAAGTGAACTCCAGCTCACCCCAGATCATCCCGCGTTTGCATCTAATATCCAGCAGCTTATTAAACGGGATCAGATACTCATGTTTTTCACCGCTGACTTCCACTCCGGCGCTGAGCAGACGTACCCGATTATAAGGATGCTGCGCCAGATGTTTGCCAAGCGAGGTTGCTTTTAATTCCATGCGTGATAACCAAAGGTATGCAGATTCTGTTGGTTGCTAGTCTACCGGTCCGCAGTTTACCGCTCCACCGTTAAAACAGGTTACAATCAAACGCTGCTATCTTTGATTCATTCCGTTTTTCTGAAGGAAGCCGTAATGCGTACCGTTTTGAATATCCTTAATTTCGTGCTGGGTGGCTTCTTTACCACGCTGAGCTGGCTGTTCGCTACTCTGGTCAGCATTGTTCTGATCTTTACTCTGCCGTTAACACGCTCCTGCTGGGAGATCACCAAACTCTCGCTGGTGCCCTATGGCAATGAGGCGGTGCATGTTGACGAGCTGCGCCCGGACCAACGCAACGCGTTGCTGAACACCGGCGGCACCTTGCTGAATATCCTGTGGTTTATCTTCTTCGGCTGGTGGCTCTGCATTTCCCATATTATGGTCGGGATCGCGCAGTGCATCTCAATTATCGGGATACCGGTCGGCATCGCTAACTTCAAGCTGGCGGCGATCGCGCTCTGGCCAGTTGGTCGTCGCGTGGTTTCCACCGAAGAAGCGCGCGCCGCGCGCGAAGCTAACGCACGCCGTCGCTATCAGTAAGGTGACCACGCTATGACAGCGCTGACCGCAGGTTTACGTCGCTATACTGCCAACAGCACCGGGTTATATTTAACCCGCATTTTCCTTGCGCTGGCGGGAGCAGCCGCCTTTCCCTGGTGGCTCCAGCAAATTATCTGGACACTGCCGCTGACGCTCGGCGTGGTCGCCGCCGCGCTGGCCGACCTGGACGATCGTTTCACCGGTCGCCTGCGCAATCTTTTAATTACCCTGCTCTGCTTCTGTATCGCTTCGGTCTCGGTAGAGCTGCTTTTCCCCCATCCCTGGTTATTTATCATCGGGCTGGCGATCTCCGCCTGGGGATTTATTTTGTTGGGCGCGCTTGGGCAACGTTACGCCACCATCGCTTTCGGCGCGCTATTGATCGCTATCTACACCATGCTGGGCGTTAGCCTGTTTCCGCAATGGTATCTTCAGCCGGCGCTGCTGCTGCTGGGCGCCGTCTGGTATAACCTGCTGACGCTGGTGGGCCATTTGCTGTTCCCTATTCGGCCATTGCAGGAAAACCTGGCGCGCAGCTACAGCCTGCTCGCGCATTACCTTGAAGCCAAAGCCAACCTGTTTGACCCGGATATGGCGGAAAATGACGATCGCGGTCTGGTTGAGGTCGCGATGGCCAACAGCAAGTTGGTGGCGGGGCTTAACGAGACGAAGACTTCGATACAAAGCCGCCTGCGCGGCGATCGGGGTCAACGCGGCACACGGCGTACGCTGCACTATTACTTTGTCGCGCAGGATATTCATGAACGCGCCAGCTCCTCGCACGTTCAGTATCACGCGCTGCGCCAGGAGTGGCGCTACAGCGAAATTCTGTTTCGCTTCCAGCGTCTGCTGACCATGCAGGCCCAGGCCTGCCGTCAGCTTTCCAACGCCATTTTGCTGCGGCAGAGCTATCAGCACGATACCCGCTTCGAGCAGGCGTTCAACCATCTGCAGGCGGCGCTGGAGCGATTGCCTGACACGGCGCAGGATAAAGCGCGGCAGAAAGCGCTGCGCTATTTGCTCAGCAACCTGAAGGCAATTGACGCTCAGCTGGCAACCATTGAATCGGAGCAGGCGCTGGAACAGGCGCATCACGGCGGCAGCGATACGCATCTCTCCAGCGAAGGGCTGACCGGCTGGAGCGATATCCGGCTGCGCATCAGCCGTCACTTAACGCCGGAATCGCCGCTGTTCCGTCATGCGGTGCGCGTGTCGCTGGTGCTTTGCATCGGCTACGCCTTTATTCAGCTCACCGGCCTGGAGCGCGGCTACTGGATTCTGTTGACCAGTCTGTTTGTCTGCCAGCCCGGTTATAACGCTACCCGCCGTCGACTGGCGCTGCGCATTATCGGCACCCTTGCAGGCATTGCTATCGGCCTGCCGGTGCTGTGGCTGGTGCCGTCGGTTGATGGCCAACTGCTGCTGATCGTGCTGTCGGGCGTGCTGTTTTTCGCTTTCCGACAGGTACAGTATGCGCACGCCACCATGTTTATTACGCTGCTGGTGCTGCTCTGCTTTAACCTTCTGGGAGAAGGCTTCGATGTCGCGGTGCCACGCATTGTCGATACGCTGCTCGGCTGCGGCATGGCGTGGCTGGCGGTCAGCTTTATCTGGCCAGACTGGCGCTTCCGGCGGCTGCCAGCCGTCGCGGAAAAGACGTTAACCGCTAACTGCCGCTATCTGGATGCGATCCTGGAGCAGTATCATCAGGGCAAAGATAACCGCCTCGCCTACCGCATAGCCCGACGCGATGCGCATAACGGCGATGCCGAACTGGCTTCAGTAGTCTCTAATCTTTCTACCGAAATGCGGCCCGATCCGCAGCAGCGCGAAGCGGCTTTTCGCCTGCTGTGCCTGAATCACTCATTCCTGAGCTACATCTCCGCGCTTGGGGCGCACCGCGAGAAAATCACGCAGCCAGCGCTGTTGTCGCTGCTGGATGACGCAGTCTGCTATGTTGACGACGTTTTGCAGGTCAATATCATCAGCGAACAGCAGGCTCAGCAAATATTAAGCGATCTCTCTGCGCGCATTAGCCGTTTAGAAAGCGAGGCGGACTCTAAAGGGCAGTTGGTTTTACAACAGATAGGCCTGCTGATCGCCCTTCTTCCCGAAATCGCCCAGCTGAAAAAACAGCTGGCGGTGTCGGGGCGCTAGCCGTGGGGATCTTTGTCCGCGTTCAACGTGTTATAAAACCAGTAACGTAGTTCTTCTTTCACCTCTGCAGGCAGCGCCGCCTGGTGACGTCCAGATATGGCGCCCTGCAGAGCCAGCAAGCAGTTCAGCCCCAGAGACTGATTAAGGGCGCGCAGACGTAGCCAGCAGTCTTTTGCGCCCGCCTCGCGCAAAGCATGAACGCTGTCGATGCCGATTTCCCGCAGTAATATTTCCATGCGAATGCCCATATTGGGCAAATCTTTAACGCGCAGGTTGTTCTGCCGTTCATTTTTCTGTCGTCGCGCCAACGCCAGCGCTGACTTTGACAGTTTTATCAGCAGCGGCTGATCGTTCCACACCACGTCATCAATGCGGTAATAGTGCAGCGTCACCGGCATCCCTTTTTTATTAATTACCAGTGGCGGTAGCGACTGTTTACTGAGGTAGCTGGCCATCGTGTCACTGGCGCGCAAATAAAGCTCTCCCTCGGTAATTAATGCGAATACCACCTTTTCTACCGCCAGGCTGTAACCGCCAAACTGAGAACGAACGGTAATATTCCCTAATGCCGCCAGCTGCGCTTTTGACTGGGCAATCCGTTGATGCGAATTCATACGTGGCTCCTTTTCCTTAAGAAACTGTGACTAACCCCCTGTTTTGTATCAGCTAAAAACATAGGCAATTCTGATTAATGGTTCAATTGCTAAATCAGCTTTCATCTATTTGCATATTAAAAGTGCGAGACGTTTTCAAAAATTGAGGTTGATCTTAACCCGCCATCGCATTACTGTATATCCATACAGTAACCACGTGAGCTGATAATCATGCGTACTCATTTACTGAAGTCCTCTTTTGCCTCTTCTTCTCTGGCTGGCCATTCGCGCGTTGCGCTGTCTTCATCAACGCTGACAACCGGTTGGATTAGCGAACTGAGCTACAGTGAAGCGCAACCTGGCCTGACGCAACTGCTGCTGCTGCCGCTCTTACAGCAACTCGGCACTCAGGCGCGCTGGCAGCTTTGGTTAACGCCGCCCCAGAAGATCAGTCGACACTGGCTGAAATCATCGGGCCTGCCGCTGAATAAGATGATGCAAATGTCCTACCATCAGGGTTTCAGTACAGTGGAGGCGATGGTAAAAGCGCTGCAAACGGGTAATTACAGCGTAGTGCTTGGATGGATTACGAAGGATATTAGTGAAAGTGAGCGTCGTCAGCTCGAAGAAGCGGCTTCTGTCGGTCAGGCGCTTGGACTGATTATGCGTCCCCAATCGGTCGCTTCGTCACTTGACGGACAAAAAAACCGGCTGAAAATTCACTCAACTTTGTATCATTAAGTAAATATAAGATAAATCTCAGCTAAAAACAGGCAGTTCTCTCTGATAACCCGCTGATTCTACTCTGACGCGGCTGAGCCTTGCTTTCGCCGCGTCAGATAAGCCTTTTTTTGCCGCTAAAAACCGTGTTGGATGTTAAATTTTGTGTATGAAACATCCTTTTTTTGCAGACCGGGCTCACATCTTACTTGTAAGTTTCTCGCCACGTTGTAGACTTTATCTCGCCAGGGTGCTCAATAACCTCCGTTTTCCGGTAGAGTAATAATCGAGCAAAAGGACCCGGCGAAGGATTACAACCAAGAGCTTAGTTTTAAGCTCCTTGCCTATTTGGATGATAACGAGGCGCAAAAAATGAAAAAGACAGCTATCGCAATTGCAGTGGCACTGGCTGGCTTCGCTACCGTAGCGCAGGCCGCTCCGAAAGATGACACCTGGTACACCGGTGCTAAACTGGGCTGGTCTCAGTATCACGATACTGGTTACTACGGTAACAACTATGTAAATAACGATGGCCCGACTCACGAAAGCCAGCTGGGCGCTGGTGCATTCGTTGGTTATCAGGCTAATCCTTATCTGGGCTTCGAGCTGGGTTACGACTGGCTCGGCCGTATGCCGAACAAAGGCGATGCAGTAAACGGCGCTTTTAAAGCACAGGGCATCCAGCTGGCAGCGAAACTGAGCTACCCGATTATGGATGATCTGGACGTGTACACCCGTCTGGGTGGCATGGTATGGCGCGCTGACTCCACTCAGCACGTTGTAGGCACCAACATCAGCCGCAACGACCACGACACCGGCGTTTCTCCGCTGGCTGCTGTAGGTGTTGAGTATGCGCTGAACAAAAACTGGGCGACTCGCCTGGACTACCAGTGGGTTAACAACATCGGTGACGCTGGTACCGTTGGCACCCGTCCTGACAACGCCATGCTGAGCCTGGGCCTGTCCTACCGTTTCGGTCAGGATGACGCGGCTGCTCCGGTTGTTGCTCCGACCCCGGCTCCGGCTCCGGTTGTTGAAACCAAGCACTTCACTCTGAAATCAGACGTGCTGTTCAACTTCAACAAAGCGACCCTGAAAGGCGAAGGCCAGCAGGCGCTGGATCAGCTGTACTCTCAGCTGAGCTCAATGGATCCGAAAGACGGTTCCGTTGTTGTTCTGGGCTACACTGACCGCATCGGTTCAGAGCAGTACAACCAGAAACTGTCTGAGAAACGCGCTCAGTCCGTGGTTGACTACCTGGTATCTAAAGGTATCCCGGCTGACAAGATCTCTGCACGTGGCATGGGTGAATCTAACCCGGTTACCGGCAACACCTGTGACAGCGTGAAAGGCCGTAACGCCCTGATCGACTGCCTGGGTCCGGACCGTCGCGTAGAAATCGAAGTTAAAGGTCTGAAAGACGTTGTTACTCAGCCGCAGGCTTAAGTAATACGTTAAAAAACCCCGCTCAGGCGGGGTTTTTTTATGGGTGAAAAACAGTAAAAAGCGAGGTATAACTGAATGAAGGCCCAAGAATTAACTGACGTCATCCTTTCCCAGAATCGCCTGCAAGTCCTGTCGTAACGAAGACATCTGGCTGGCATATTTCTCTTTACGCTCTGCATCTTCAATAAGCTGGACGATAGTTTCAGACAGCGTGCTGCTGCGGCGCTGCGCCAGCCCCGCCAGCCTTTGCCATACCAGATATTCCAGGTCGATGGATTTTTTACGCGTATGCTGATGCTCAGCGTTAAAATGGCGTTTACGCCGTGCGCGGATCGTCTGCTTCATACGATTTTCCAGTGCCGGATTGATATGTTGTTCAATCCATTTCAGCACGTCTATCGGATGGCTTTCCATGGCCAGCAACGCTTTAACGGCTTCCTGGGCGGCGCTGATTTCCACGTATCGGGTGATCGGTTCACCCTCCCGGTGCTTTTTCACCAGGTATTTCCATTTCCATCCGCTTTCAAGGTTTTCCAGCTGCTGATATTTCATCGGAATCTCATCATGCGCAGGTAACAAACTAAGAATAACAGTTTTTTTCTTTCTTGAGACAGAGAAAGGCGTAACGCCAGCTTCGCAGGCTCCCGCTTTCATTCAGAATCGGTGAGATCTCTGCCGTGCGTAACAACCTGAAAAGCTGTATAATCGCGCTTTTCATTAATACAAGACAAATACGATTACTTTGACCAGCAACCGACTT